>JAEEGK010003801.1_pt1 | contig 37373 bp, 22 predicted proteins | sample 8958771 | NCBI WGS metagenome assembly JAEEGK01 (sample SAMN16246547, study PRJNA631951) | gut metagenome | biome: gut microbiome; feature: rumen; material: SC-attached | host: Bos | place: Iran: Karaj | collected 2018-10
AGAGCAGATTGCAGCAGAAATTGACCGTGAGATTCTTCGTGACTTGCGTAAGGGTGCTCCTTGGCAGGCTCGTTGGGATGTTAATGGTTGGAGACGTATGGCTGCATTCTCAACCAACTACACTCAGAAGGATTGGAATCAGGAGTTGATGACTAAGATTAACCAGATTTCTGCACAGATTCACAAGTCTACACTTCGTGGTGGTGCTAACTTCATTGTAGTATCTTCAGAGATTAGTGCATTGTTCGATAACCTTGAGTACTTCCACGTTTCTGACGCTAGCGCAGAGAGCGACCAGTACAACATGGGTATCGAGAAGATTGGTGCTCTTGGTGGACGTTACACCGTTTACCGTGACCCATATTCTCCACACTGGTCAATGATTATTGGTCATAAGGGTAAGTCACTTCTTGACACAGGTTACATCTATGCACCATATGTGCCAATGCAGTTGACTCCTACTATGTACAATCCATTCAACTTCGCACCAGTAAAGGGTATCATGACTCGTTACGCTAAGAAGATGGTTAACAACCGTTACTATGGACATGTTCGTGTTGACGGTCTTGTACATTGGTCAATCAATGAGTTCAGATAAATCGCTGAAAAAGAATAATAATCTAAATAAAAAAACCTTGGGTAGAAACTACTCAAGGTTTTTTTTATGTCTCAAATAAATTAATTAGATTAACTAAATATTTATAGTTAAGTAAAATTAATAATATCCGAAAAAAATAATAAATTACAATGGCATTAAAGAGAAAAACTAGAATGTATGAACCTTGGGGTTATAGGGAAGAAAATAACTATCAAGGTAGTGAAACAATCCTCGACAATGACCTTGAGAGCTTTTTCGCTGGTACTTCATACAACAAGGATGACAACAAAATCTATTTCACCAATAAAGATGGTGAGACTAAGGCATTCCTTGATGTATCAGAGTTCGTTAAGTCAGATTCAATCATCGAAAAGACTGAGTATAAAGACGGTATATTGAAGATTTATTTCACCAATGGCGATGTAATTTCAATAGACCTTTCAAAGCTTCTTGATGAAAATGAGTTTAAAGATGGACTCATAGTTGATAACCATGTAGTGAAGGTACTCATAGATTCTACTAGTGAGTCATACCTTTCAGTTAGCGAGAATGGTGTTAAGATTTCTGGTGTTGATGCAGCAATCCAAGTTGAGACAGACCGTGCAATAGCAGCAGAAGAGGCACTCGATGCAAAGATTGAAGCTGAGACAGCTAGAGCTACATCTGCTGAAACAGCTCTTGATGAAAAGATTGATGCTGAAACAGCAAGAGCTACTTCTGCTGAGACAAGCTTACAAGCTGCAATTGAGGCAGAGGGTCAAAGAGCACAAGATGCTGAAACAGCACTCGATGAAAAGATTGATGCAGAAGAGACAAGAGCAAAGGCACGTGAGGATGAGATTGAGGCAGCATTGAATGCTGAGAGAACTCGTGCAACCCAGACTGAGCAAGCACTTGATAATAGAATCAATACACTTAACGATGAGCTTGATTCTGAGGAAAGTCGTGCTCAAGCAGCAGAGCAAGAACTTAGGACATTACTCACCAACGAGATTGCTGAAAGAAAGGCAGATGTTGATGAGGAAGAGGCACGTGCAAAGGCAGCAGAGCAAGCACTCGATGAGAAGATTGACCAAGAGATTGCTGATAGAATTGCTGATGTCGATGAGGAAGAGACACGTGCTAAAGAAGCAGAACAAGCTTTACAGAACGCAATAGATGCAGAGGAAGCAAGAGCAACTAGCGCAGAGACAGCACTAAACGAAAAGATTGATGCAGAAACAGCTAGAGCTACTTCTGCTGAAACAACTCTTGATGAGAAGATTGCTGCTTTGAGACAATCTTTGGAAGATGAGATTGACAGGGCAACAAGTGCAGAAACTAAGCTTTTTGATGTTATTGAAGCAGAGGTTGATGAACGTAAGGCGCAAGCTGTTGCTAGTGTTGATTACGATGAGAGTGGTAAGACCATTGACTTTTACAATGCAAATGACGAGAAGATTGATTCTATCGATGCAACCGTATTCATTAAGGATGGTATGATTGATAGTGTTGAGCTTGTTGAGCTTTCTGGTGATACATATCTACGTATTACATGGAATACTGATGCAGGTAAGGAAGTAACTGACCTTAACATTGGTGATATATTCGAGGCTGACAACTATTACACAAAGGCTCAAACTGATGATATTGTTGATGACCTTGAAGGAGAAGATATTGCAAGTGGTAATATTGCTTCTGATGCTACAATTTCAATCACAAAGAATAACGGTGACGTAATAACATTCTCTTCAGCAAACGAAATTGACCTTGAAGCTGGAGAATTCTAATGAATAATATATTAATGATAAAAAAATAATATGGCAAATTTTAGGTATTCACATTTATTTACCACTAAGACTGGTAATGCAGCAATTCAAGCTGCTGCTGCAAAGTTAAACGCTGCTGAAATAGCACTTGCTATTGCTGACGGTGAAGAGAAGATTCTTTTCAAGAATGCAAATGGTGATGTTGTAGCTGTTGCAACTGAGGAACAGATTGCAGCTTTACTTGCAAACAAAACCGACTATCAAGTTGATGGTACTAATGGTAAGGCACTTATGTTCAATGAGGCAGATGGCGGTGGTGCTAAGTTCGAGCATAATGATGGTACATGGTCATTCGCAGGTGTAAACGATGGTGGTAAGAATGGTCTTGCTGCTCAAGTTTATGCTGTTGATTCTCAAGCTGGTTACAAGGGCACTAAACTCGATGTTACCGTAGGTGGTTTGTACTACACTAAGGGAGAAGAGAGTGGAAAACCAGTAGCAGAGAGAGACGTTGAAGCTAATGAGGTTGCAACAAAGGGTAACATAAGTGCTGCAACTGCTGCATTGGATGCAAAGATTGAAGCAGAAGAGGCTAGAGCTATAAGTGCTGAAACAGCACTTGATGCAAAGATTGATGCTGAGAAGCAGAGAGCTTTGAGCGCAGAAACTGACCTTCTTGATGTTATTCAAGATGAAATTACAGAACGTAAGGCACAAGCAGTTGCTAGCGTTAACTATGATTCAAGTGGAAAGACAATTGATTTCTACAATGCTAACAATGTAAAGATTGATTCAATTGATGCAACCGATTTCATCAAGGACGGTATGATTGAAAGTGTTTCACTTGAAACAACTGGTGGTACAACTTATCTTGTAATCGTTTGGAACACAGCCGCTGGAAAGCAGACAACAAGACTTGACATTGGTGACATCTTTGATGCTGACAACTATTACACAAAGACTGAGACTGATGAGGCAATTGAAGATGCTGTTGAGGCTGAAGAACTACGTGCAACTAGCGCAGAAACCGCACTTCAAACCGCATTAAATGCTGAGATTACTCGTGCAACTAGTGCAGAGGCAGCAGAGGCAACTGCAAGACAAAATGCTGATGTTGCAAGTGTTGCAGTTGATGCAAACGCAGGTATCACACTTACACTTGGTAATGGTTCTACAATCGTTGCAACAGAAGCAGAAGAGATTACACTTTCAGCTGGTGAATTCTAATTGAAACGAAATTATATACAAACTTTCATAAAAAGGTGGTGGTTGACTGATTACCGCCACCTTTTTTAAATAAAATAATAGAATTTATATTCAAAAAATTATGGCAAAATTTAGGTATCATCACATTAAAAGCAGTGTTGAAGGAAAAGCACCTACCGCAGCACAGATAAAGGTTGCTGAAATCGCAGTTAACGACTTTGCTGGTAGTGAGAAACTTTTTATAAAGAACACTGAAAACGAGGTTATTGATTTTCCTCGTGGTTATTCAAGAGGATACATTGATGAAATTGAGAGAGGAACTTCTTTCTCACTCAATGACCTTGAAGCAAGAAAGGCAAATAAAAGCGATGTAGAAACAGCACTTGAACTTAAGGCTGACAAAACAGAGATTCCAACTGATTTCTACACAAAGGGCGAAATTGATGGCAAGGAAAATACATTACAATCTAGTATTAATGCTAATACAACTGCAATTTCAAACGAGGAATCTGCAAGAACAGCAGCAGACACAGCGTTAGAAACTGCAATTAGTAGCGAGGAAACTAGAGCTAAAGGTGCTGAAAGTGGTTTGAGTGATGCTATTGATGCAGAACAGACTAGAGCAGAAGGTATTGAGGCTTTAAAGGCTGATAAAACTTATGTTGATACAGCACTTGCTCTTAAAGCTGACAAGACAGAAATTCCTACTGATTTCTATACTAAGGGTGAAATTGATGGTAAGGAAACTGCATTGCAAGCTAGCATTAACACAAATGCTGATGCAATTGAGTTAAAGGCTGATAAGACTGATGTTTACACTCAAGAAGAGGTTAATGTAATGATGTCACAGCTTCTTACAAGAATAAATAATCTTGAGGAAAAAGAGAGTATTATAGTTGCTGATACAGCAGCAGAAGTTGCAGCAGCACCAGCAGACTCAGATATTGTTATAGCTTCTACTGAGGCAATTCAAGCACTTACAGCTGGTACGGAGTATAAGACAATTACAATTGTAGGTGGTAACGCTAATAATGGTGACATCAAAGTAAAGGCAACTGACAAGTTGACAATTGATGGTATGACTGTCAATGGTGATAAAGGTGCATCAAATGGTAGAGTACTTATCACCGCTAGTACAATTGATTTGAAGAATGTTACAATCGAAACTGGGTCTACAGCTTATAACGTATTTGAGGGAACTCAAAACACAGCTAACACTGACTTCTTCACAAGTAGTTATAATGTGTCTAACATGACTGTTGATAACACTGAACTTAACCACAATATATTGAACATCTATACTCCAGCTGATAACGCAGTAATTAACGTTAAAGATTCTTACTTTAACTTGCATCCAGAGAAGTCAAATGTATTGAGACTTGCTAACTACACTAATGCAACTGGTGTTACTGTTAATTTCGAGAACATTGAATGGACATATGAGAATGGTGGTTCAGATGATTATAATTGGGCTGGATTGATTATTTATCAACCAGCAGCAAGTGACGTAGCACGTACAGGTGATACAAGCAATATTGCAACATGGACATTTAACTTCAAGAACTGTAAATATAATGGAGAGGTTGTAGATTCAGTTAACTTTGGTGAACATAGCCAAGTAATTTACGGATATGGAATCAATGGTGGTGGTGTATCTGACTTGTCTTCTATTGCAAGAATTAATTTTGAATAATTGTTTAAAATAAGATAATAATAGAATTTATATTCAAACTATGGCAAAATTTAGGTATCAACACATTAAAAGTAGCGTGGAGGGTAAAGCACCTACCGCAGCACAGATAAAGGTTGCTGAAATCGGTGTGAATGATTTCGCTGGTGATGAGAAGCTTTTTATAAAGAACAGCGAAAATACAGTAGTTGACTTCCCACGTGGATATTCAAGAGAATACATTGATGAGATTGAAAGGGTAACTTCTTCATCACTCAATGACCTTGAAGCAAGAAAGCTTGATGCAACAGCTTACACCCCAACTGATTTGTCTAACTACTATCAGAAGAATGAAACAAGCGGTAAGACAGAAATTCAAGATGCGTTAGATGGAAAATCTGATACAGGGCATACGCATGATGATAGGTATTATACAGAAACGGAACTTGATGATTTGCTTGCTAGTAAGGCTAATACTGCTACTACAATTGCAGGATATGGTATCACTGATGCTTATACAAAGACTGAGGTTGATACTTTGGTAGAACCATATGCAGATGCTGTGAAATATAATAGTACCTCAAAGTATGTTGAATTCTATCATGGCGGTACTGGTGGTACAAAGGTATTTGAATACGATGCTTCTCCATTCCTTATTGATGGAATGGTAGAGTCCGTTGCTGTAACAAGTATTACTAGCGGTGGAAGTGAAGTACGTGTTCTTGAAATCACATGGAACAGCGCAGCTGGTTCACAAGTAACCGATATTCCTCTTAGTGATATATTTGACCCTAGTCTATATTACACAAAGGCTGAGATTGATGAGAATGAGAGAGTTATTGCAGCATCATTGAATGACCTTAATACAAGGAAACTTGATGCAACTGCATATACACCAACTGATTTGAGTAATTATTACCAGAAAAACGAGACTAGTGGCGCAACTGAATTAACAACAGCATTTGGTAACAAAGCTGATACAGCAACTACAATTGCAGGATATGGTATCACCGATGCTTATACAAAGTCTGAGACAAGTGGTAAGACAGAAATTCAAGATGCATTAGATGGAAAGTCTGATACAGGACATACGCATGATGATAGATATTATACAGAAACAGAGATTGATACTTTACTTGCTAATAAGGCTAATACTGCTACTACATACACAAAATCTGAAACAAGTGGAGCAACTGAACTATCAACTGAGTTCGCTTTATATGTAAAGAAAGCTGATATTGACCAAACAATTGATTCTACAACGTCTGCATCAACTAGAGCAGTATCTACAAGTGCTGTATATGATTTTGTAACATCATACACTCCTTCAATTACAGTTGACCAAGTGATTGATGACACAACATCAGGAAGTACAAACCCAGTATCTACAAAGGCTGTATACAGTGCAATGACTGAAAATGAGCTTGTATGGGCAAATGCATATGTTACATTGAGTGGTGAGATAAAGACACATGTTGAAGATACTAATGTACACTTAACAACTAGTGAAAAAAATGGACTTGGAAAGGCAAGTGGAATCACTTCAATGGATGGCTATCAAATTGCATCTACAGCAGCAGCTATCGACCCATTAGTTGATACATTGCTGACAGCAATAGCAAAACTTGAGAAGAGAATTGAAGTACTTGAGGGAAATGCTAACCCTTAATAGATTATAAGAAAAGAGGGCAATTATTCTTGCAATTGATTGTCCTCTTTTAAAATATTTATATATAAACAATTTATAAGTATGAAATATTTTAAAGTATTTGAAACTAGGGCTGAGTATAATACATATCTAAATAGCGTTGATTACATCGCTCCAAATGTTTCAACATTAAGGGATTGTACCGAAGTGTGGATAAATGGTATTACTGAGGAAAATGACTATTTGGCATTTGTTGCAAGTGAGAACGCTACATTCAGTTTTACTAACCCAATTGAGTATTCAATAAATAGTGGTAAGACATGGGTAACTCTACCTTCTAATGTTCCAACGCCAACTATTGCAGCTGGTGAGAAGATTATGTGGAGAAACACAGTAAGTACTTATGGAACTCCTACTGGTGTTGGTACATTCTCAGCAACTGGAGATTTCGATGTTGTTGGAAATGTCATGTCATTGATATATGGTGATAACTTTGCAAATAAAGATAGTCTTGAAGATTATCCTCATGCATTGCAGTATCTTTTCAGAGGTAATACACATATTATAAATGCAGATGATATGAATTTACCTGCAATGACATTATCTCCATCTTGTTATGACAATATGTTCTTCCAATGTTATAACTTGAAAACAGCACCAGAACTTCCAGCAGAAATTTTGGAAGAGTACTGTTATAGAAGTATGTTCGAGGAATGTACATCACTTACAGCAATGCCAGCTATGGGAATGACATCTGTTAAAGAAGGTTCTTGTCAGTACATGTTCTATGGTGCTACAAGTTTGACAACTGTTGTTGAAAAACTTGTACCAGAATATCTTGCTGTGGCTTGTTATGACTCTATGTTTGAACTTTGTACAAGTTTAGTACAAGCTCCAGAGCTTCCAGCTGAAGAACTTGTTTCACAGTGTTATAACCACATGTTCTTTGATTGTAGCAGCTTAAACTTTATAAAGGCTGCATTTGTAACAGAACCAAGTAGCACATATACTCATGCTTGGGTTGGTGGTAGCAATAGTGATTATGGTGTCGCAGCAAGTGGTAGTTTCTTTAAGGGTATTAATGCGAAATGGAATCAGGTTAGTCCAAATGCAATACCTAGTGGATGGACTGTTCTCAGCTTCGAGACTGTATACTTCTCAATGACCAATAAGGATGAGTATTATGGCTGCGATATAACATTTACCCCAGCAACTGTGGGTGATAAGCTATATTACTCAAGAGATTTTGGTCAAACTTGGACAGAATACACCGAGACTATAACAACTGTGTATAATGAGAACATTCAATTTAAGGGAGAATTGAATGCAAATGGTAGTAATGGTATTGGTACATTTAGCGCAACTGGTATGTTCAACGTCTATGGAAACATAATGTCATTGATATATGGTGATAATTTCGCTAACCATACAACTCTTAAGGCAAATTACAACTTTGCTCATTTGTTTGAGGGTTGTAACCGTCTAATGGACGCACATGAGTTGGTATTACCATCAACTACGCTTAGACCTCATTGCTATGATTCAATGTTTAAGGATTGTAATAGTGTCTCAGAAATACCAAGTCTTAATGCAATGAGCCTTGCTGAAGGATGTTATTCATATATGTTCTATGGATGTAAAACTATATCTCCATTAGACCCAGATTATCTACCAGCTACTACATTGGCTACTAATTGTTATAGTCACATGTTTGAGGCAAGTGGATTGATTATTACACCATATCTTCCAGCAGAGACGTTGGTAAGTGGTTGTTATGATTATATGTTTGCTAATGACGAGGATATGTCCTTCGTTCAAAGTAATTTCACAACAACACCAGGAACTGCATACACAAACAATTGGTTATATAATGTATCAGAATACGGTGTGTTCATATTTAATTCAGATGCTCCTTGGGGTGCTAACTATGACAACTATAGAAGTGAACATGGAATTCCTGCTTACACCGATAGTGCTGGTACTTATACTTGGATAGCTCAAGGAAGTGACTATCAAGAAAGATGGGTACATGACAGATACTATTGTGATTTGAATGAACAATATGTACGTCATGAGGTAACTAAGGAACAAATCTCTAATGATGGTGGCGAAACTTGGAAAGATACTGGAAACCAAGAAGATGAGATTATTGCACACCGTTCAATGCACTGTAACTTTAGAAGTGGCTATACTGATGATGAATATGATTCAGAATATATCGATACCAAGGCAGTTAGAAACGCTAATTTGATATTCGAAAATGTAGATGGTGAACCAAACATCAAGACTGATGCTGATGGTTATGTTACTGACTTTGAATATACAACAGCAAACAATGACAACCCAGTAATGTTCAATGGTAATACAAGTATAGATACTGTGTACCATGCTTTTAAGACAACTGGTGCAAGAAACTTTAAGATTATCTTGAGAGCTTACTGTGATGGTAATGACCAAGTGTATGTAGGCGGTGATGACGATAACCTAGTTAACCTATTCACATTGAGAGGTGAGAGTGGTGGTTCTGTAACCTATAATGATGGTTTCTCGTTCAGACTTTCTAAGAGTGCTAAGACAAAATTGGCAATCAATGGTAATGCACAAGGTGTACCATTTGAAAAGGGATTGGGTATTGATGATGATGGTACACACCTTTGGTGTTTTAAGATAATATATCTTGACGGTGTATTGACCATATATGATTTAAGAAAGAACAAATACGTGCCAACTCAATCTCCTTGGAATACAAGTGGAAAAACATGTAATTTCAGACTTGATGATGGCTGCTCTGCTATGTTAGCATGTGCTGTTAAACCAGATAATTCTTATTACAGATTCTGTAAGTGTAAGTTCTTTGAATTTAAGTTAGAGACACTTGAAGATATGTACGCATGGAATCAAGCACCTATAACAGATTATTGGTGTGAAGATAACAATAAGTACTACAAGGAATATTACCAATTATCTCGTGATGGAGGTGACACATGGACAAATGTAGAACCAGTACAAGTAAGACGAGGTGCTTTAATCGAGGAAGCTTCTCAAGACTGTACTTGTAACTACTTTACAATTAGGTCACTTGCTGATAACAACACTATCACCTTAAAGAATAATAGTGGAGACGGAACTAAGTATTTCTCAGCATCAACAGATAATGGTAATACATGGACAGCAGTAACAATAACAAACGGTTCAACTGCAACTATTGCGACCATACAGAGTGGCGATACCATCTTGATGAAAGGTGATAACGTAAGATTGGCTAGTGCTTACGATAAAGGATGCTACTTTAGAGGAAGTCAGAACTATGAGGTAGAAGGTAACTTAGCTTCATTGTTGTATAGCGATGGAATTAGTAGAGAGATAACTGGAGGAACATGTCATTTTGCTCAGTTGTTTAGTGGTGATACACACTTGATAAGTGCTGAGAACTTGCAAATTAGTTCAACTAAGTTATATGAGAATTCATTCAACGGTACTTTCAGAGCTTGTACAAACTTGCAGAAAGCACCAGATTTGAGCGTACCTACTATTCTTGGAAATGAAACTTATTCAAGTATGTTCCAAAACTGTTATAGTTTGTCACAGCCACCAGCAGTACTTTCTGCAACTACTGCGCAGTTAACTACTTATAGAAGGATGTTCTTTATGGAAAATGGTAGCACTGCAATGACAACTTCTCCATTAATGATATGTAATTTTGGAAATGAAACTCAATTGACAAGTAAATGTCAGATATTCTCTGGTAATAATAACTTATCTACAGTAAGATGTTTCTGGACGAATGATAGCGGTACATTTAATAATTTAACTGAATGGATGAAGAATGTAGCAAGTACTGGTACTTTCTACAAGCGTTCAACACAATCATTTGCAGAAGGTATTAATGGTATACCAACTGGTTGGACGGTTGTAAATGATGATACTACAATAGCTTAAACTATTTATAATTTCAACGAGCATTGACCATTCGGTTGATGCTCGTTTTGGTTTATTGAAAATATTTATATAGAAATAAAATAGTCATATGAAATATACAAAGTTATTTAATAATCACAGCGAATATGAGGCTTTTACTGCAACAACTAGCTTCACTTTGCCAAATGTGTCATGGTGTATAGAAGAGAGGGAAGCGCATAGCACACCTTTGTTCGTCCCATGTAGGGAAGTACACATATATGCCCTTGTTGGAGACCCAAGTTATCCTTCAACGGTTCCTGCAACCGCAACATCTTTTAGCATGACATTTGGTTATAGCGACACATATACAGCTAGAACATGTGAGGAAAGCGCAATAACAACAAGCACAACTGTGGTAGTTTCAATATCAGCAAACCCAAGCTATTCAGCTAGAACTATAAGCGGTAGCTATGAATTTCATGGTATAAGCATTCCTTATGAGCTTACACAAGAAGGAAAGGCATTTGTGATAGCTGAACCAGTTATTACGACTGATGGAGAATATATCACAATAACTTGTGCAACCGAAGGTGCTAGCATTTACTATCAGTTAGATAATATCGGAGAATTTGCGTTATATGATAATCCAATTGTAATGACTGCCGATACATTGGTTAAATCATATTCAACATTGTTGGGACAAACAAGTACCACAGTGAGCGAATGGTGCGAATATAACCAAGACTATAGCAAGGAATATTTAACATTTGATGTTCTAAGTGGTGGTACAATCAATTGGACTGCATGGAATAATGTTGTTTATAATATTTCGTATAGTATAAACAATGGTGAATGGACTGAAATAGAATCAACATCAAGTGGTACACCAATTACTGTGAACGATGGTGACAAAGTACGTATAAAGGGTAGTAATGAACGATATGCAACAAATAAAGACAATTGTTCTGGATTCAGTGGTGGTACTGCTTATTACAATGTTGAAGGTAATATCATGTCTCTTATAGGAGGAGATAATTTTACTGGATTGACATCATTTAACAGTACGCAATGGGTATTCCATGATTTGTTTGCAAAGTCTAATGTTATTTCAGCAGAGAACTTGGTATTACCAGTAATGGAGCTTACTCCTTATTGTTATCGTGCATTATTCAGTAAGGCTAGTTCTCTTGTTAAAGCACCAGAACTTCCAGCTACAACACTAGCAAGTTACTGTTATTACTACATGTTTGACGAGACTAAATTAACAGAAGCTCCAGAGCTTCCAGCTCAAACTCTTGTTACAGAATGTTATAGAGGAATGTTTGCACAATGTAGAAAACTTAACTACATTAAGTGTTTGGCTGAAAATAATGTAACTACTGCTAACTGTAATTCATGGGTACTAAATGTCGCAGCTACAGGTACATTCGTTAAGGATGCTAATGCTACATGGACAACTGGTAATAATGGTATTCCAACTAATTGGACTGCTATTGATGAGGGAGCACCAAGTATTCCAACTATCTCTTGTGACGGATTTGAAATTGAATTGGACTGTAGAACACCAAGTGCTGATATATACTATCAGTTAGACTATAGTGGAAGCTATACAAAGTATACTGCTCCAATTTCAATGACTGGTGATACATTTATTGAATGTCATTCGGAGAAGAATGGTGTTTCAAGTAACACAACAAGTCAAACATGTATATATGATGATAGAACCATGTATGAGTATGCAAATCAAACCGTTGATACATGGAAGTATAATGGTAGGAATGTAACAGTACCAAACTCAGTTAATGCTATTGATGGTCATTCAGGAAATTATGCAAAGGGTGAATTTGTATATGAAACAAACGTTGACTTGCGTGGACCAGAGACAACATACTTGTGGTTCCAGCATGCAGACCAATCTGCAACAATATATATTGACGATAATAAGGTTGAAAAACATTGGGGAGGATATGCACCATTCTTCACAGATATATCAAGCTATGTGCATAAGGGAACTAACAACATCAAGGTTGAATTGAAGAATAATGAAGGTAATAATCTTGCTCCAGCAAGTGGTGACTTCAACTTCAATGCTACATTGGGTAAAGTAAGATTACTTACAAGCCCATATATACCTGCTATGAAGTATGGTTATGATGGATTCCACATCACATCAACGGTTTCTTCAGCATCAGCTACAATCAACGTAGCAACATCAGTACCAGTCGGTGCAACCGTTATATGTAAAATAAGTGGTGATAACTGTAGTTATAGCGCATCAAGTGCTAGCACTGGAGAGGAAATGGTATTTACAACAACCATTTCAAATCCTCATCTTTGGAATGGTACAATCGACCCATACTTATATAACGTAACGCTTGAAATATATTATAATAATGAGTTGTATCATAGGTTTGTAAGACCTTACGGCTTCAGATTCTATAGATATGCAATCAATGAGACAATAGATGGACAGTCATACACTGGTTTCTTGCTCAATGGAGAACCTTACTTATTGAGAGGTGTATGTATGCATGATGACTTAGCTAATAAGGCAAATGCATTGAATGACGCTGACTACACACAAGAGTTCAATATCATACAAGAGTTAGGCTGTAACTTTGTTCGTCTTGCGCACTATCCTCATCCAAAAGAGGTATATGACAAGTGTGACCAGCTTGGTATCATCGTAGAGACAGAAGCACCTTGTGTAAATAAGTTGGAGTCAACAATGCCAAGTGTTTATTATGAACACCTTGAAGGACAATACAACGATATGGTTAACCAACACTATAATCACCCTTGTATCGTCTTCTGGGGATTGAGCAATGAGGCAAAGGTTGATAACTCTACATTTGCTAAGAACAAGGTTGAGACTTATACAGCACAAATCAAGGAACTCGATTCTGAGCGTATGGTAGGTCTTGTGGGTCATGCTCTTACAGACCCAAGTAGTTACTTCGGAAAACCTACTAATATCGATTGGATAGGTAGTAACTTGTACGAGGGATGGTATCAAGATGCGCAAGCAAACAACCTAACGTCTCTTGTTTCATCTAAATTGACTACTTGTTTGAATAATACAGTTACTAGGGATGGTAAGGCATATGCATTCTCTGAGTATGGATGCGGTGGTACATCAACTTGTCACTCTGATGACTTCATGTCAACTACAACAAGAGGTAACAACCCAAGGCACGATATTGAATACATGATGTGGTTGCATGAGGGACATATTGCAGCTATTAAGAATAAGCCAGAGTTATTGTTCTCTTCACAATGGCAGTTGTTCGATATTGCAGTTTGGAATAGAAATGAAGGATACATAGAGTGTATTGATGGTATAGCTGAACATGCCACAACAAATGATAACTTGAAACACCTTAACAATAAGGGACTTGTGGAAAGAGACCATGTTACCAAGAAGGATACCTTCTACTTGTATAAGGCATGGTGGAATCAAACTGATGAGTTCGTACACATCTGCGGTAAGAACTATACCAAGACAAGTGACAGGGTAATCAAGTGCTATACAAATGAAACTGGTACAGCTACGTTATATGTAAACGGTACTTCAGTTGCAACAACAACAGTTACAGATTACATTGCACAGTTTGCTTCACAGAACTTTAATAGTGGTGACGTAATTAGAGTAGACGTTGGAACATCTAGCGATACATTCACTTTCGCTTAATTAATAAAAAGAGTAATCAGAAATGGTTACTCTTTATTTTTGGGTAAGATTTTTTTTTGAAATGCATCCAGATATGACTAGTATGAAATAAGAATTAATAAAAGAAGCAGATATTTATTTAAAAAATAACAACATATAATATAACAACAACGATGGGAAAATATATCAAAGTATTTAACACTCATAATGAGTATGAATCTTATACAGCTTCTACAGAATTTATTATGCCAAATGTATCATATTGTGAAAATGTAATAAATCAAGTACATTATAACCCATATGCAGACCCTTATAATGGTCATGAGTATGTTGACCTTGGTCTTCCAAGTGGAACAAAGTGGGCTAAGTATAATGTAGGGGCAAATAGCGAGACCGAATATGGTGATTACTACAGATATGGATTCGGTGCAACAAAGTATGAGAGCGATGCTGCTGGACAAGGAACTTATGACGGAAATGAAGTACCTCTTGCAGCAAGCGCAGACACAGCAGCACAAGTAATGGGCGGAAGATGGCACATGCCAACACAAGCACAAATCAATGAGCTGATTAACAATACCACTTATGAGTTTACAGCTATCAATGGTGTAAGCGGTGGTAAGTTTACAGCTAATGACGGAAGCGGCAAGTATGTCTTCTTCCCTGGTGGAGGTTCATACTATAACGGTAGTGCGTCTATAGCAGATAAGCCAGAAGGACATTATTTAAGTTCTGAATTTTATGCATCAACTAGTGCGCCTTATGACTTGTCTTTTGACGAATATGAGGCTTTTAGAGGCAATATAAAGAGAAACACTGGTGGCACGGTTCGTGGCGTAGTTGGATAATAAAGATAAAAAATGAAAATATAAAGGGTGGTGTTAACCATCCTTTTTTCTTTGCCACAGTGAATATTGCGAAAGTCCATAATATTTATTATTAATAAAAAGTGTTTCGTTTTTTCTAGCAAAAAAGATTAGATAAAAGTAATCTTTAAGGCTAACTAAATATTTATATATAAGAAAAATAACTAATAAAATTAAAATATTTCAAGAATTATGGCAGATAATGCAAGAGGAATACATGTTTCACCAGGTATCTATACTCGTGAGATAGACATCAACTACGCTGTTCGTAGCCTTGGAATCACTACACTTGGTGTTGTTGGTGAGACCTTGAAAGGTCCAGCTTTTCAGCCAATGGACATCGCTAACTGGCGTGAGTTCCAAGAGGTGTTTGGTGGAACAAGTACAGAAAAATTCAAAGGAAGTCAATATCCTAAATACGAGTTGCCTTATATCGCTAAGTCTTATTTGAGCGAATCAGAGCAGCTTAAGGTTGTTCGTGTTCTTGGTCTTAGTGGTTATAATGCAGGTCCTGCTTGGCTTGTTACAGCTTCATTAAATGGTCAGAACCCAGTTGCTGTTGCTGTAATCCGTTCAAGAGGTACATATAACCCATATGCAACAGGTAATACTACCGACTGTATCTGCGAGGAATCAAAGTATGACGTTCTTAAGTACTTTGTTGGAGAGAAACCAAATAGCGGTGATGCCGAAAACATTTGTGACAAGAATGGTTACAATATGAATGCTCTTCAGATTAAGCCTTATGTACCAATGGATAGCAATGGTAATGAGTGTGCTGGTTATGGAATGAGTGGTGGTACAACCGATTTCTCTATCTCTCAGAACAATCATGGTAGATTCAAGTTTGTTGGTGTAAAGGGTATATACAATGAGGGTGAAGTTGATGCTATCATCACAAGTGGTCAGAGTCAAGATTTTAATACAAGACAAGCTGCATTTGCAGCAGGTTACTTTGAGTATCCTGTAACTCTTAATCCATATGATAAGGAGTACATTCTTAACGTTCTTGGTTCAAAACCTTACGATGGCGATGCTCCTATCTTCGTTGAGTCACTTTATGACGTTGCTCTTGACCAAGCAATCATCGAGGACACAGTTAATGTAATTGATAGCGGAAGCACAGTTCTAAACGGAGCTGGTGGTCTTAAGTTCTTCCAAGTTTACTATACAGCAGACTATTGTCATCATGAGCCAGTTGGTGGTCTTATGAGAATGGCTGAGACAACACTTAGAAGAAAGCATGTTGGTATGAGATTCTTGGCTGACAAGATTTCTTCAAAGCAGACAGCAGAAAATCCTGATGGATTGTCATTGAAGGTTGTTCCTTACAACTACGAGAAGAACAAGCCATACACTATCGCTGAAGCGGAAGCATTAGGTATTACAGTTGTTAACGTTAAGCCTTCTACTGTAACTGATGAGGCTAAGTGGAAGAAAGAGACATTGGCACTTATTGGCGCAGAAATCGGACAGATTTACACCGTAAGACAATATACAAACGCTGATGGTAAGAGAGATTACCATTACGGCTATTACTTCGATGGCTTCGACAAGATAATTGCTAGTGGTGCTGAATTGACCAATGTATATGGCAACCTTCTTGACGGTGGTACAAAGAAGAATGATAATACAAAGTGGTGGAAAGCATCTAAGTTGGTTCTCAATGCTCAAGATGGTCTTTACTACAGAATGAATGAGGCAAAGGATGATGTTGCATTCGTTGAACTTGATATGAACGATTACAAGTCAGCTTACAGATACGCTTCAACTCCTTGGATTGTATCTAACCTGAAGGGTGACTTCGACCATGTTGAGGTTAACAAGTTGTTCAGATTCCACACTATTACAGACGGTAACAACGCTAACTACGAGGTTAAGGTATCAATTGAGAATATCAGACCAGACGATGGTGTATTCGATGTTGTAGTTCGTAGAGTTGACGATGCTGATGAGCAGATTGTTCCACTTGAGAGATTCGGAAGATGTTCAATGGTTCCAGGTAATGCAAACTACATCGCATACAAGATTGGTTCATTTGATGGTGTATACGAGTCTAAGTCTAAGTACATCACAGTTGAGGTAAATGAGACCACAGCAGCTAAGATGTCAGTACCAGCAGGTTTCTTGGGTTATCCAATACCTCAGTACAGTGGTCTACCAATTAGCGGTGATTCTAAGCAGATTGCATTCCCAGTATTGAAGTACAATAGATTCTTCGACCCAGACATCAAGAACAGAAAGCAGTACTTCGGTCTTTCTTCATGGATAGGTGTTGATATTGATAACTTTACCTTCAAGGGTAACAAGGCATACATCGAAGACCCAAGATTCTTGTCAAGAGGTTTCCACCTTGATTCAAGACTTGATAGTCAAACTGGTGGCGCATACGTAAGTGGTATCACAGTTGATGGTGAAGCAGGATATGAGTTCGATGCAGTTTCTACAAACTCTAGAACATCTACATTGACTGAGCCACCAATTATCGGTACAGAAGACGATATGTTCGGTTCAATCTATGAGTATGTAAATCTTCGTAAGTTCACTGTATTCTTCTACGGAGGATTCGATGGATGGGATGATTACAGAGACCAGAGAACCAATACTGACAATTATAAGATGTCTCAGTACAGAGGCTTCATCAACCAAGGAAGTGGTGAGGGTTATGCATTCAACAGAATTAAGAACCTAGACCTTCTACAGTTGAATCAGAACGGTATTACCTCTGACTGGTATGCTTACCTAAGTGGTATCAGACAGTTCTCTAACCCAGAGGCAACAGATATTAACGTATTCGCAACCCCAGGTATCGACTATGTAAATCAGAAGCTTCTTGTAGAGGAGGCAATCGAAATGATTGAGGAAGAGAGAGCAGACTCAATCTACGTTGTAACAACCCCTGATAAGCCAAGTGGCGCAGGTGACTACGTTGATGAAATGTTCACTCCAGATGAGGCAGTTGGTAATCTTGAGGATTCTGAGATTGATTCTAACTATACTTGTACATATTATCCTTGGGTTAAGTATCTTGACCAAGATAACAATCAGTACATCTATCTTCCAGCAACTAAGGATGCAGTTAGAAACTTCGCACAGACTGATAACACCGCTTACCCTTGGTTCGCACCAGCAGGTATCAATCGTGGTGACGTAGACTGTGTAAGAGCACACTTCATCACTAAGCTTGGAGACGAGGACGTTCTTTATGAGGGTAGAATCAACCCAATCAAGACCTTCGCACAAGATGGGCCAAAGATTTGGGGTCAGAAGAACCTTCAGATTAACGAGTCACAGCTTAATAGAATCGCTGTACGTAGATTGCTTCTCAGAATGAGAAAGTTGATTGCAATCTCTTGTATCGGTCTTATCTTCGAGCCAAACGATGCTACTGTTAAACAGTCATTCTTGTCAACAGTTACTCCAATCATGGATAGCATCAGAAGCAACAGAGGTATCTCTGATTACAGAATCGAGATTAATGATACAATTGAGTCTAGGGAGAGAAGAGAGCTTCCAGTGAAGATTTACTTCAAGCCTTACAACGCTCTTGAGTACATTACAATTGACTTCATCATTACTCCAGAAGGAGTTTCATTTGATGACATTTAAATAACACTATAACGAAAAAAAGTGGGGGAACTTAAATTCCTCCACTTTTTTTTTATAATCCGTATTCAGAAAGGTCTATATTGGCTTTCTTTGCCTCTTCCCTATCAATGTTCCTCACAACCAAACCTCGCATCTTAGAGAGCATTGTAATAGCCTCTATGTTCTTTTGTTCAATGGCTGTGGTCAATGCTGAACGCTCTACATCATTAATAATATTGATGTCAATGTCTTTCTTAAGAAGCAGCTCTCTAGTGACCCAATTAAGACATTTATATTCACATGAAATGTTAAGTGCCGTGTCTTTGTTGATGTCTGTCGCATTGAAAGCGTAGCTATCATTTTTGAGGACAGAATCGATAAGTCTTCTAAGAATGCGCTCCTCTTCTGCATTCGATTGTGTTTCTTCAGCAGTATACATGTACAATAGTGATTCAAGGAGTGATTCACCAAAGCCATCTTCAACAGCAGAATCGAATGTTGGATGATTCACAATCACCTCAAACAAATCATACATGTTAGAATTGATTGCTGAGAATACTGGCACTCTCTGATTATGTTCATAAGACACATCAATACCCCTCTCAGAATTAATAAGATTGATTGCGCCTTGTTCATCACCGCTATCAATCAGTTTGTGTAATTGAATGCAAGCATCGACATTTTTCTCAACCTTGCCAAGACCTTTTAAACTAAATCCTTTTTTCATATTTAAAAATGTTTTTTTTGTAAAGGTACGAAAAAAAATTGGATTAACCAAGTAAGTTAACCCAATTTAACATATATTTACCACATTTGGCATAGCATCACCCACGTTACAATCACTTGTAGAAGGTGTATTGTTTGGTCAGCCATGAGATTTATATGGAGTTTATTACATTTCTCATTATCAATCCAATAGTGTATAATAGTGTTGATGATAAATGCACCTAGCAAGAGATACGATGAGACTGTAGGCAATAATATCATGCTTGGAATAAGTATCATTATAGACCAAGACATTGAGTGTATAAGCAATGCCATCTTATAGTCATGCTTGTATAGAGATTTATACTCAAAAAGCTTTTCCCACCATGCTTTTTGCTTCATTTTAGCTAAATTTCCTTGCAAATAGAAGTCATCCACGATGTGCGCAAGAATCATTAATAAAAGTAGTTTTACCATCATATATATTACGTATTATAATGGCAAATATATAGAAAATAATTAAGAATTCCAAAAAATATGTGAAAAAAACTAGGTATTTTATATTTATTAATAAAAATAGGGTAAGAATAATAAAATAATCTAGATTAAAATATTTGTAAAAATGAGTGATTTACTTTTGAAAATGCCTCTTAACTATGAGCCACTAAGAAAAAATAGATGGTTGTTAAGATTCCCAGCTGACTTGGGTATTCAAGAGTGGTGGTGCAAGAGTGCAAGCAGACCACATATCCAGCAAGAAGGAAAGGCAATTGAGTTCTTAAATACAGAGACATACGTTGTTGGAAGATACAAGTGGGCTACAATTCAAGTAACTTTGAGAGACCCAATTGGACCTTCTGCTTCGCAAGCAGTAATGGAGTGGGTTCGTCTTCACTCTGAGTCTGTTACAGGACGTCAAGGTTATGCAGCTGGTTACAAGCGTGATGTTGAGCTTGAAATGCTCGACCCAACTGGTGTTGTTGTATCTAAGTGGATTTTGAAGAACGTAATGGTTACTGACGCAGATTTCGGAAACCTTGACTATTCTTCAGATGACTTGGCAGAGATTACATTAACATTGCAGATGGACTATGCAATCTTAGCATACTAAAAAAGAGGTTTTAAAACAATCAATAATAAGTGTGAGAAACTATTTGTTTCTTGCACTTATTTTTTTATTTTTTAAAGAAAAGATGCCAAATAATGTTGATATTTTTATTGGTTGTCACAAGACATTTGAGCCTAGGGTGACTAATGATTCCTATAAGATAATTGTCGGCAACCATGAGGTAGAGAATAAATCCAACCTTGAATTGATAAAGTGTGGCAATAAAGATGATATATTGGATGACAAGTTTTATTCTGAGATATACATGCTCAAGTGGTTGGTTGATAACAGACCACTGAAGGATTATGTGGGATTTTGTCATTATAGAAAATATTTTGAATTTATGGATGATGTTCCAGATATGGATGAAGCTTTTAAGGTAAACGATGTAATAACTGCAACACCTATAAGGCAACCATTGACAGAGCTTGTTCATTTCTGTTTGTGCCATAATTATGAAGACATGGGAATTCTTGGAATGATTATAAGGGATAAATACCCAGATTACTTTGATGTGTTCAAAAATGTTATGAAGACTAAGATAATGATTCCATATAACATGACCATTATGAAGAAAGATGATTACATAGAATACATTAACTTTATATGGGATGTGCTGCAAGAATTTGTAAATATAATAGGAACTGACATAGAAGGTAGGATATTGAACAATAAGGATAAGTATTTTAATAAGATAATACCAAATAACAACACACTTGAGTATCAATACAGAATAGGTGGATACCTTGCAGAAAGATTGACAAATGTATTCGTATTCAAGAAATTTAAATACGCTAGATTTTATAAAGCAATAATAACAGATAAAAAATTATAATTAAAATGCCAATAGGAAGAAGTTATTCATTAAATGATTTAAAGTCTGCCCTAAAGACTAGAATGGCAGAGTTTGAAATGCTCAACAAGACACTCATAGAATCAATTGAGAAGGGTTCTAGTGAGGTTACGATTGATGCAATTAAAGACGCAATTAAGGATGCTGAAGAGAACATCAAGGCTTTAAGGAATTGGATTGAGGAAAAGACCAATAAGGATGAAGAAACCAATAAAGTTCAGTACTCATTATATAATGAGATAAAGAAACCAGTGCTTCCAAGGTCAATTAAGATTGAAAGAAATAAAAAGCTATCTGAAATTAAGAATAATCTTGATAAACTCGAAAACGAGCTTAAGGATTTGAAGGAAACAAAGAACAATTTCTTTGACGGTATTAAAAAGGGCGCAAGTTCAAAGAAATTGGATGAGGCGATTAAGAAAGACTTATCAAGTGTCTATAAGCCTTACGATAGTCCTTACAACAATCTTAACTATGAGGATATGTATAATGAGGCTTGTAAGAAATTGCCAGTATGTAATCCTTATGAAAATGTCATTCAATGCAATAGATTCTTGGTAAGATTTGGAGCACCATTTGAGATACCAGAATATTATGTAAGAAGTGTTGACTTCTTATATAATAATAAAGAGCTTGTAATTACTTTATTTAATTTCATAAAAGAGAATAAACACCCACTTATTGCAGAGCTTTTGGCAAGAAAGTTTAATCGTGACATGACATCTGAATTCAGCGTTTCGATTGATTATCTTGACCCAACTGGTGTTACTCTTTACACAGAGCGTTATCACCATTGTCATTTGGTAAATGTTGAAAGAGATAGCGTGGATTATACTAGAGACGATTTTAATAGAATATTATTGACGGTATCATATTCAGATGTTACTTATGAAACAAGTCATTAAAAAGAGTAAAACTTCCATAATCAAGAATAAATCAAAGAAGCGTGCAACCCCAAAGGCAAAAACGGCTAGAGGGGCTGTGCGTCATCCTCATCACCAGAAATATGGAACATCTAAGCTTGAGGAAGATTTTGCTAAGAACTTTTTAGATAAATTAGGAGTAAAATATGTGTACCAATTTGAGGCAAAGGATATTGGTAGGTTCTATGATTTTTACCTCCCAAGTCACAACCTTATTATTGAAGTTGATGGAGGGTATTACCACAGTGACCCAAGAGTTGTTGACGAAAATAAACTTAACCCAATGCAAAAGCATAATAGACGAGTTGATGAATACAAAAACAAATGGGCTTTAGCACATGGTATACCAATCATGAGAATTTGGGAGAAAGATATAAGGGAAGCACCTGATAAGGTTCTGAAAGAACTCAAGGAAAGACTTTATATCGAGGATAAAAAGGTCACATTGACTGAGAAGAAAAATAAAAGGCATATCAATAAAATTAAGTAAAAATATATTTTTGTATATTTATTTTCAAAAAAATTGAATTTATGGAAGTTACGTTATATTTACCTTACTATGATTATAATGATGGAAACTTTGACGTGAGCAATGATTATTACAATGAGAACGAATATTCAGATGCCATGTCTAAGGATTTCAATAAAAGTAAGGACATTGTTTATAATTCTGTCCTAGCTGCAAAAGAGGGCACAGGAAGCCTTATTCAAGGCACAGATGGGCACACATACAAGTTTGGACAGAAAACCTCTCAGAGCGAAGATAAAGTGGCTTTTTCGAGCTGTATTGGTGAATTATTGGACATTGATGGTAATAGTGATACCGTTGATGGCTTCATAACCAAGTTTGCGCAACAGAAACAATTCCTAGAGATTGTTGAATTCAATTTAGATACCTCTGAGGAAGAATTTGAAACCGAATTATCACTCTGGTCTAGAGAGCATACTAGTATTAACAAGTATAAAGACGATTTAGGTGAGGATTGGGTATTGGCAAAAGAACCAAAGAGGAATCTTAAAGTACAGTTTAAGAACAATGCGAACCAAGATACATACGCTATCTTGGAAGACTGTAGAATCATGGATATTATAGACAAAAACACATTTGTATTGTTCGTTGAGAGAATAACTTTAGTAGATAATTAATAGATAAAATGGCTAAGAAGAAATTAACACCAGAGCAAGAGAATCAAATCAAAACACTTCTCGCAAATAATGAAATGCTTGAGAAAACTAAGAAGGAAGCTCAAGAGAGAGGTAACAAGGCATCTGTACAGCAGATTGAGAGGGCACAAGAGGATGTCATTGAGCACATTAAGATGATTGACCCAAGTTCCACTCCTACTATTTCGAAGAAAACCTCATTATCTTCAAATAAGAAGGTAATCAACCAAGACAATTTATTTGATACTGATATGTCAATATTCGACATGTTGGAAGAGAATGAGAAGAATAAGCAAGATTTGGTTGAGAGTCAGATTAAGGAGGAAACTCCTGACATTCCTTGGAGTGATGACAATTTGACCCCTAGTGAGACAACTATTGCAACAGAAACTACATTTAACGATGTTGACCCATCAATCCAATATGATGTAATTCAGTTACCAAGTAACGGACAATGTTACAGAAGCAAGATGGATAGATTGCCAGTTGCTTATTTGACAGCTTATGATGAGAATATTATCATGTCACCAAACTTGTATAAAGATGGTCTTGTAATCGACTTCTTGCTTAAGAATAAGATTATGAATAAGGAAATTAATGTTGATGACCTTGTTAGTGGCGATATTGACGCAATTGTTTTGTTCTTGAGAGCAACTAGCTACGGTCCTGATTTCCCAATCGTTGTGGCTGACCCAGAGACTGGTGAGCAGATTGAGACAACCGTTGACCTTACAACATTGAAGCCAAAGGAGTTTACACTTGTTGGTGATGAGAATGGATGGTTCGACTTTGTTACTCCAATTAAGAAGGATACTATTAAGTTCCGCTATCTTACAAGAAAACAAGAGAAGCAGCTTAAGAAGGTGACTGAGCTTGAGAGCCTTGGTACAAAGGCATTCTTGCTTAATCAAGAGAAGGAAACCCTTCTTGCAGCATTGGTTGGTGATGAACACATTGCTGAAAATGATAAGAAGGTTATTAGAGCTGCAACCTCAGTTATTGAAAGATGGACTGAGAAACTTAATAAGGCTAATGAGTCTAAGTTCACAAAGATTATGACAAATGCTATGCAGTTGCAGATTGTGGCTGTTAATGGTAATACTGATAGAGAATTCATCAGAAAGTATATCAACACAATGCCAGCGAGGGATTCGTTGATGTTGAGAAAGTACATAAATGATAATAAACCTGGAATTGACTTTAACATCGTGGTTGAAAGACCTGAGAGTCTTGGAGGTGGCTCATTTAAGACCTTTCTTAACTGGGACGATTCTGTTTTCCTCAATATCTCCGATGGCAGAGAGGAATCTTAAAGATGAATTATTCGCTTGTCACATGTACGTAAAGATTCCATATGAGGCATTGATGAAGATGCCAGTAATGGATAGGAAATATTACATACACAAATATAATGAATACATGGAGGCAAGGAATGATGCCATGAAGGGAAATGAAGGTGGGTCATCCTCACATGACATTTCCAAATATACAAGCATGAGTCAAGGACTCGATGGCGATGATATTGCAGAAGAAATGGGATTATAAAATAAAAAACGCTCAAGGATTAGTACCTTGGGCGTTTGTTTTTAGCTGTCTAAATTCAGTATTAAGATTACTTATACAAGTTAATGTATTGTATATTACACCACTGTATTGAGACATTATGTTTTGATATTTGTTTGTTAAATCTTGGTATCTAAGTGATATTTGTGGTAAGTTTCTAAGTGATTCCTCTAGCTTAACAGTCGGTACACTATTTGGATTGGTATTTCCTTTTACGTTTCCATAGCCACTGCCACTTCTTCCATTACCGCCAAAACGTCTATTAACCCAGTTAGAACCTTGATAGAAATTACGTTCAAAGTCATTAGGGAAATTACCGCCTAATTCTGCTGGGAATTCTATTCCATAGTCTTGCAAACCTTCATTCAAACTATTAGCAGTTACACATCTATTTATTCCTGCTATTATTTGAATTATATACACACATAAATCACTTAGGAACTTATCTATCTCCTTGTTACTAGTTGTTCCTATGTTCGTTATGTCAGTGTTACATTTCTTCAAAGGCTGAACATATTTTGACAATGAACTAACATTCACTGCCTCAAGTATAAGCCTATTGATTTCCTCTCTTATTATCCTAGTATAATTCTTTTTCATAAAAAAAACGTTGTTCCAATATAAATATCAGAACAACGTTGAAAGTGTGTACATTAGCTTTGATTTTCCTTCCCTAATTGAGTATGGTGTAAGGTCAATTTCTGATGTGATATTCATGCCATACTTTGAGTTGAATTCGCTAGCCATTTTCCTAAACTCAGAGCCATGATGACACTGTGGGTCAATTCCCATATAAGCGAGATAGTAGTGAATCATTTCATGTACCAAGATGTCTCTAAATTGTTCATCCGTGTAATCGTAGTTATCACTAATCTCGATTGTCTGGTTAAACATTTCATCATCTTCATCGTACTCACAAGAAAAATAGCCTAACACTCTGAAGGAATGCTTAACCTTAATCTTAGGAAAAGGCAATACGCCTCCGAAGTATTCGTCATTATATGTGAAAAAACGACCTAAAATATTATGTTCAGCTATAACCATATTAATAGAAGAAAATGTATAATAAACCGAAAACGATTAACACTCCAAGGATAAATCCCACCAATCTGCCGATTAAGCATTTGATGTACTCCCAAAAAGAGTTATATTCCCAAATAAATCCGTTCCATTCTTCGTAAAATCTCATAATAACTATTTTTTTATTTTTTGTAAAGATACGAAATATTTCTTATATAGCAAAGAATAAAATGTTAAAAAATGATAAAAAACATATTTATTGATAATTAAATATTTAATTGATTAATGAATAAGGTTTTAATTCAATTAGCAATGACACTTGGTGGCGTGTTAAGTGGCACTGTTGGAGGTGCTTTATCTTATCTTAACACACTGCTTAAGAGTGGATTCAAAAACGCATTGCAGTTTCATCAAGAAGGCATAGCATTTGCTCGTGAAATGGGTATGTCTGCCAAGGAAGCACAAGCTTATACAGAGGTCTTAACAGACCGTACTGAAAAGCTTGCGATGAAGTATGGCGTGGCAGCAGAGCAAGTAAAAGAGCTTCAAAGGAATATATCTGTTGCGACTAGCAGACAGCTTATGCTTAATGAGTCACAAGCAGAACAATTCCTTCAGTTAAACAAACTTGCTGGCTCTAGTACAGTAAACAAGTTCACTGAGGAAATGATGAACGGTATGGGTGGTCAACTCGATACCGTTACTGGTGCTGTGTCTAAAGCTTACGCTACTGCTGCTAGGAGTGGACTTAATGCTCAGAAGGTTAGTGAGAAGATTGCTAACAATTTGAGTCTAGCTAACAAGCTATCATTCCGCACAGGTATTGAAGGTCTTACTCGTATGGCAATGCAAGCTGAAAAGGTTGGTATGAACCTTTCATCAATACAAGGTGTTGCTGATAAGTTCTTGGAGATTGACGATGCAATTGAGAATTCAGCTCGTTTGAATATGCTTGGCGGTAACGCTGCAATACTTGGTGGCAACCCTCTTGATATGGCATATGAGGCAAACTACGACCCAGAGGCACTGATGAAGAGAGTTACAAAGATGGCTCAAGGTGCTGCTAAGTTTGACGCTCAGAAAGGTATTGCAACAGTTGACCCAATGATGCAAGACTATTTGAGAAATGTTGCAAAGGCAATTGGAATGAACCCAGAAGAGCTTGTTGGTAGTGCAAAGAAACAAGCTTCAAATGCATACAAGGAAAGCAATATAAGCAGTTCTTATAAAAACATGGGATTAAGTCAAGAACAAATTGATTTCTTGATTAATAAATCTGATGTTAAGGACGGAAAGGTCATGTTCACCGCACAAAATGGAGAAAAGGTTGATTTAAGTTCTGGACAAGCTATTGACCCTGCGGTTATTGAAGAAATGATGAAATATAGCGGAATGTCTGACCGTGAGATTATGGAGACTAACGCTAAGAGTCTTTCATCAATTAATGAGATATTAACAGGCATTAGGGATTCAATCACTGCCATGTTTGCAAAATTCATTGAGGGAATGTTCCCTGAAATGCAAGGTGATTTGAAGAAGTTTGGAGCATGGGCTAAAGGTGAATTACTACCTCTTGCAAAAGATATGGGTATCGCTGTTCGTGGTGCTTATGATTGGCTTAAAGCTAATAAAGAACCAATTAAGTCATTCTTCAGTGCCGTTATCAAATTCATTGACTTTGCAGTTAAGAATTGGAAGATATTACTTGCAACAATCGCAGGATGGAAAGTTCTGAAGGGATTAAGCAACGCTGGTATAATTGGAAGAGGTGGCGCAGGAGCTGCTGCAAAGGCTTCTGCTAAATCTACTTTAAAGAATTCTACCAAGAATGCTAGACAAATGTATAAATACGATGTCGGTAGAGGACATGCTAAGTCAACAGCATTCAAGGCTGCAAATAAGGATGCAGTTAGAATGGCTGGAGGTTACGGTAAACTAGCTAAAGCTGGTGCTAAGATGGCTAAAGGTGGTGGTATTGCTGCAATCGGTGGCGTACTTGGCGGTATGGCTGTTGATGAAATGGTTGAAAACGGTACAATCGAGAGAGGCAGTGATACACATAAGTGGTCACAAGCTGGTGTAAGAGCACTTGAATATGGTGGTACTGGTGCTGCTCTTGGCGGTATGATTGGCTCTGTAGTTCCAGTTATTGGTAATGCTGCTGGTGCTGCTGTTGGAGCAACAATTGGTGGTATTTGGGGTGCTATTAGCGGATGGATGGATGCAAACGAAGATGGCAAAGAAGCTGCTAAAGAAAAGGCTCAAGAGGGTGCTAAAGCTGCACAGCATTGGAAAGGTGGATTCATTAAGAGTGGTAGCATTGGAATTGAGAATCCAGTCGCTGGTTCAGCAATCGGTTCAACAACTAACGGTGCTAGCTCTGTAGTTGATACTGCACAATATGGTGAAGCTATTCTTAACCCAACGCAGCAAAAGAACTTTATGGCGATTGCAAATGGAGAAACACCAGTTAAACCAAAGAACTCTCTTGGTGAGGAACCTGAATATATATACAAACAAACTGGAAGTCAAACATCAAGCGTAAATGGAAATACCATTACGGTTAAGGACTTTAACATTAATATAAGCGGTACATTGAAGCTTGACGCTGGTAACTACTCTAAGTCTATCGATGGACGTGAATTACTTAACGACCATGCATTTATGACTGAGATTAAGAATAAGATAATGACTTCTATTAACGAGGGAATCAATAATGGTAGATACTTGTCTGACTTGGCTACCACAGCTGGATTCTCTTCACCAACAAGCGTATATGGTAAACGTTAATTAGTATTTAAATAAAAGGAAATATAAGTTATATTTTATATTATGAATGTTAAGGATGCTAGCTTAAAAAATATAGGTAATGCTATAAAGAATGCTGCTTCAGATTTATTGACAAATAATGACTTCATTTCTAGAACAATAGGAATGACTGCCTCTTATGATGACATCATGTTCATTGTGCAAGCACTTGGACGTGAGCCTATCAGCTTGTTGGGAAAAGACTATCCGTTCATTTTTGACCACGTGAGAAGGAATTTCCAACAAGGAGTCAGTGTATCTAGTATGATATATGGTGGCGGTGAATACGGTTGTCCAAAATTCACATTCTATAAAGACCCACCAACAGTCAGATTTGCAGACCCATATCATGACCCACTTAGGCTATTGGATAGATGGACTCCTAACATGGAATTTGGAGACACTGGAGGTCATGAAGGAAATGCAGCACATGGCTTAACAAAGCATTATTCTGAGTCAAATGATGGCGTAACCAATAATAAGGTAATTGGTTTGACAAGTGAGTTGGATAGTGGTAATCCTGGAACATACTTTGGAGCAATCCAGAGCTACGGTCCAGAGTTGCCAACTTGTGACTTGATTAAAAAGACAAACACCAACTTTAATCACGGAAAATATAGAACACTTATAGCTAGATTCCATACAAATTCAGAAGATTCAAGGAGTGGTGATAACCCAACACAGACAGCCATATCTAATCAATATGGAATGTCTCATGGTAGAAATTTGTTGAAGGTAACTCCTACAACAGAAAATGGATATAATAACCCATATTGTAGAGTATGGACTTATCACCATCAATATAATCAAATTGGAAGACTCATTAGACCATTTGGCGAAAAATATAACAGTGCTAACAAGCTAGAAAGTGCTGAAATGGGAAGCCATTATGGAGAGGGTGGATTTAGAACCATTGGTGATGCTGATTTCGATGGTGGTAGTTCAAGATTAGATAAATACGGTGTTCTTAATTACAAAAATGGTTTTGTTAACATAGCACCTACAGCTAAGATTAAGGACTATTTCGATGGTAAGGAAGACGATGAGGACGCAGTTTCAATCAAGAAATGTATGTTCTCAATCGAAAACCTTGCTTGGAGAGACGAAAAGACAAACAGAAGAGAATATGACCAATATGGTTTGTCTCCTGAACAGAAAGGTCCACTTGGAGGTAGAATCATGTGGTTTCCACCTTACGACATTACATTTAGTGAGGATGTTTCAGTCGATTGGAATGGTAATAAATTCATTGGTAGAGGTGAACAAATCTATACCTATACCAATACAGAGAGAAGAGGTAACTTGTCATTTACACTTATCATAGACCATCCATCAATACTTGACTATTGGACTGGACATAAGCGTAATGGTATGAAAAACAATGGCAAAGACCTATTGGAAGGTAATGTTGGTGGTGTTGACCAAATTAATAACCAAGAGAATACCCTCCTAAGATTCTTTGCAGGATGTGATATACTCACAGCAACTCCTCAGACTTTCTATAAGGCAAAGGAAGAACCAAAGCCTGAGGTGAAACCAGACCCAACACCTGAACCAGAGATTCCTGCTCCAGATGAAACACCAACTAGAACTCCTAAGAAGATACAAGTATTGTTGTTCTATCCTAACAACTATAGTGGTAAGGATGATGGTGGCACTGTTAATCCAGTATACTATTTGATGAATGGTATCGGTACTCAAAAGAGAGTTAACGAAATAACAAAGAATGCAGATGATTTCGCTGCTGACATTCAACATTCGGTTTATTGCAGTATAGGTAGTGGATATGGCGGTTATGAAATGGGTAGTAAGGGTATATCAGTCACAACTGATGTATTACAAGCAAATCATGATATAATTAAGGGTACTTATGCAGACTTAACATCTAAGGAGAGAAAAGCTCAATATTTGACAAAGGGTGATGGAACTAAGGTAAATGCATGGTATGATGGAGGCGAACCAGCTTTCGGTGCTGAAAGTCTAGCTAAGATTATAGGTTCTCAAGCAATGGGTCTTGGTAGTGCATATGGTAATAATTTAACTGGTAAAGACCATCTTTGGTATCGTAAGCGTTACTACTACAGAGTTGATAAAGCATATGAAAATCAAGACTTTTCAAATAGCGACAGCTACTTGGATACACAGTCTTTTAAACTTAATTCAACTGGTTATGCTTCTGCAACAGCCGTTACAGAATTCCAATTAGAGAAGGAATCACTATACAGCTTTAGTGACTTATTCGCAGCATTGGAAACTTCAAATAAAGTAGTACCAAGCTCTGATAAATCAAAAGAACTTAAAAAGATTTTAACTGATAAAGATAGATATGAAATAACTGGTCTTAAGTACTTCGGTCATGCTTCTTATCAAGGTAGAAGAAATTCTAACAATGACCTAGCTAAGAACAGAGCAAATACTCTTAAGAAGTGGCTTGAAGGATTTGAACAGTTTAAGGGTATTAAGGCTGAACAACCAGTAATTAAGAATCAAACTGAGAAACCAGTTATTAATGTTGGTAGTAACAGTGAACTTAACACTAAGTTATGGAGAAGCGCATCTGTAATCATTGAATATAATGAGTTATCAGTATCAAAAGCGGTTGAAACTCCTGCAAAGCAGAATATTGATAAGGTTGAGATTCCAAATGGTATAACTTCCAATAAGTTAAACAATCTTTCTGTTAGTGGTCTTACAATAAGTCCATATAGTGTACTTTCAGACCCAAAGAATGATATGATGAATTATAGGTTTGACCCTAAGAGTGGAAAGTTCATCTATGTAGAACCTAAAGAACCACAACCATCAGATACTGCTGAAACTGGTGTTGTACAAAGATACGATAATGAGGGTGAATTCTTTGAGTTGCTTGATAAGGAAGCTCCATTCTTACATCACTTGATTAGTGAGAAGATAAGATACTTTGACCCAGCATTCCATTCAATAAGTCCAGAAGGATTTAATGCTAGGTTAACATTCTTACATCAGTGTACAAGACAAGGTTCAACCATTGAACATGGTAATCCAAATGAGATAAGTGCATACAACCTAGCATTTGGTAGACCTCCAGTTTGTGTATTAAGACTTGGTGATTTCTATTATACAAAGATAATCATTAATAACTTAAGTATACAATATGAGCAACCTCAATGGGATTTAAACCCAGAGGGTATCGGTGTAATGCCAATGTTTGCTAAGATAAACATTAGCTTCACATTCCTTGGTGGTAGTGACCTTGCTGGTCCTATTGCACGTCTTCAGAATGCTGTTTCATTCAACTACTATGCTAATGCTGGAGTTTATGACAACCGTGCTGAAATGGTTGAATACAACCCAGACGGTAGTGGAAGAGCAAAGAAATTCAAGGGCTATGTTTATCCTAATCTACCAGCTAGAAAGGGAAGTGTACAAGTAGAGAACATTTCACTTGATGACTTTAATGGAGAAGGAGCAAGAAACGTTAAAGCAGGAGAAGCTACAACAATTGAATATCAAATTGATGAAAATGGTAAAAAGATTTAACTATGGATTTTAATAGATATAAATCATTTATTTCTGATGGCAGATACAAGAAAGTACCTTTTATTGAAATACCAGTAAGAGGTACTGACTGCTATGCATTTTATGAGGTTGGTAGGACAAGATTGGATTTATTGTCTTACCAATATTACAATGACCCTAATTATGGTTGGTTGATTCTACAAGCCAATCCAACATTGGGTTCTTTGGAATATAAGATTGAAAACAATAGCAAAATTCGTATTCCTTACCCATTGGATATTGCCATACAAGGTTATGAGGATGATGTAAAGAAATATGTAAAATTATACGGTTTAAATTAAAAAATATATGCCAACACCACATTCAAGTGTGCAATATGTAGAGCCTAATAGCAGCTTGGAAAACATAAGCAGCTTTAGTGAATATCTCACAACAGATGGTAAAGTTTATGATAAGATAATCAATCCAGAGGATTATTGCATTGGTCTCTCTATTACAACTGAGCTTTGTAATAGAGGGCAATCTATTGCTGGCGGTTCTCAAGCTATAATCGTATCTTGGGAAAATAGTGGTGAAGATTCAAAGGTAAACTTCATGAGTGGTACATTGATTAGTCCACCAGTGTCTACTAAGAATGATAGTATTCATAACAACCTTAATATACCATATCTCACAACAAACTATGCAGATATGTATGTTACTGACCTCAAGCACTACGGCACAACTGAAATGATTGGTATAAAGTCAGTTAACATTGACTTTGAAAACGCTGTATTACCAGTAATTACCATTCAGTTTACTGACGTTAGAGGTATGTCACTATTTACTCCAAGGGAATTTAGTGGTCTTGATGACTTGGCAGCTAGTGGAGGAATAACCGACAAAAATGTTGCTCAATGTTTCTTCCAATGTTTCTTTAAGTTCCCTTATCCAAAGTTTAATATCACAGTTAAGGGTTTCTATGGAAGACCAGTTACTTATGAGGTTACATGCGATAAGTTTGAAACTGACTTTAATTCTGAAACTGGTAACTTTGATGTTACAGTTAGATTCATCGGATATAAGTACTCATTCTTATCTGATATTGCCACTGAGTTGCTTTTGACTGCCCCATATGCGGATTACTTAGGAGAAAAGTATTGGAACGAGAAAAAACAGAGTGGTGATTTTGCAGTTACCAATGTATATGGTGAAAAGGTTGAAATGCCGACACTTGTAGATATTCGTAATAGAATTAAACAAATTCTTACAAATGGAGACGTTGGTTCTAGTGATACAACTTTAACACGTGAGGATGATACCCATGACGAAGAGAGAAGACAGCTAGAAAGCATTAAAAACACCTATACAGTATGGTATGAACAACTTATTAAGGAAGTTAATAAGAAGTATGGAAATGATTGCTGCTTCATAAGAACTTTAAATAGTGGTGAATACGATAGATTAATTGTATTAATAAGCAAAGACAATAAAGCAAATAATCTATCAGAAGACGCAGCTCAATTCTCAAATGAAATGCAGAAGGTTAACAATGACCTTGCTGCATTGATTGACGAATATAATGAGAAATTTGGTGGAATAAACCCATTGGATAAGCTTTCAAAGGATTATTCAGCATACCTTAACACACCATTGTTTAAGGAAGTAACGAAAAACGACAAAAACACATTCGAATTCAACGGATATGCTGATAATGCAACAGTACCAAAGGACATTGCCGATGAAATGGTAATGAACAGAATGGGTGTTGAAGGAGAACAAGACTTGGGTTCAGTGGCTAGACACCAAAAGACATTAAAGACAGTTTATGGTGATGGAAGTAACCAGAAGTTAAACTGTTTTGACATAAACGTTAGCTATGCTAATATTCAAGTCAGAATCGACAAGCTTACATCAGATTCTAACAAGTCATACGCTGCAAAGAAAAAAGATAAGGCAATTCATGACAAGAACGTACAACTAGTTGGAAGCTTGGGCTTTAACCCAACCATTTCCAATTTCACAAAGATTGTGATGGCTCATTTTGAAACATTGATGCATATGGTTTACACAGTTTCAAATGAGATAAAGGCTGATTCATCTAGAACACCTAGTGCCCTAGGTTTGTCAATTGGTGATGAGGGTAACTTGTCTGATGTGAAGAAAGGACATGAGAATGACGTTATACCACCATTCCCAAGAGTTACTGAAATGGTGACGGAAGATGACGGTACGCAGAAACAACAAGATGTATGGATTGGCTCATTGGACAAAGACCAACTTAAGGAAGCTGACCTTGTTGAGACATTCTTTAATGCGACTGAACTTATTCGCCAGTTGATAGCAGAGGCTGACGAGAAAATTGAGGATGAAAGAAAGGACAGAGAAGACCAACAGAATGGTGTGGAGCGTGGTGTCGTTAGATACCCATTGACATCTTATGACTTCTTCTTGGATTCAAATGTATATGGCGAAGATGTCATTGAAAATATTGACAAATTCGCTGGTGCAGTGTCATTGAGAATGTTCGACATTCTTTCTCTTAACTTCTTCGCAAACCAATTCGGAAAAGACAATTGGCATAAATTTGCAGAACAAATAGGTAGATGTGAAGCGCATAACTTCTATAAGAGTGTAAACACATCTAACAACAAAGAAATTAGGGAATGGATAAAACTTGATAGTGGAAGCTTCAATGCTGACTATGTTTTGTCTGCCATCACTTCATCAAAGAGTGGTGATAAATACCCTTGGTCATATAATACAGGTGACCAAACGCCAAAAGCTTTATTCTCATCAGATAATTGGGTATTGAGATATGAGTGTAATAGGTCTCTTGGAAACTCTTATATGTATCCAGTTCAGAATCTTTCATTTGAGACAATTCAAAACAACTACAATTTGTTTAAAACTCCAGGTGAAAACCTAGAAAATAAAGACGTTATCTTGTCGTGCCCATCTAAGTATTTGGCATCTTTGGATTTGAACGATTATAATGCCCATTATAACTTAATGATTTGTGATGATTACATGAAGATTAAGAATATGATGGATTTAGCTATAGCTGAATCATTTAGCGCATATACAGACATATCACAAAGCATGTCTGAATGTTGTAGCTTGGACAAGGCTATAGAGGCATATTATAAAAGTATTTTCAAAGACGAGGGTATAACATCTTTCTGTAAAAAATCTAACAAATCTGCTATCGTAGATACAGTTAATGTTAAGTTCATTGACAGTGGCGCATTCTATGTATATGACAAGAGTGGAAACGTTTTAACAGATGAAGATGGTAATAAGTTAACTTATACTGGTTCAAAGGATGACCTTGAAGAATACTTTACAAATGAAATTAGTGGTAAACATATAAATAGCTGTTTCATTAGTGAGATTTTCGACTATAAGGAAGATAAGACAATAGACTACAGCTCATCAGTATGCAATAGGGATTTCGAGCCTACTGATTTCTTGATGGGTATTGACTGTATAGATTACGCTAAATTACATTCAACTTTGTTATGTAAGAGATTAAGCGGTTCAAATACTTTCAACTACATTCCTAGGTTCGTTGTATTACAACTTGGAGCAATACTTGATTCATTAATATCCACAATGCAAGATATTAACATCGGTATTGATTCAAGCAAGTTGACTATAAATGTACCGCAAGGATTGAAGGACATCGCAGATGATTATCTTAATAGTATCAGTGTTTATTCTAGAATGGTGCTAATTAAGTACTATCATGATTGGGCTGCTAATGAGTTCCCTAACATAAAGACACAGCTTAATTCAGCAAATGGTAAGAAGAATATAGCTGTTATTGCTCAGAGAAGACATGACTATTATAAGAAGAACTCTACGCAGTTAGTCAGTGAGTTTATAAATGGAAGAAATCTATTGAACCAGAATTCAGAATTCGTTAAGACATTAACCGATTCAATGATGCTTCCAGTTATGCTTGTTCATGGAAACGTTAACCACTTCGTTAATGAAAGAAGACCAATCACTTACACTCAGTATAAGGTTTCAAATGGCTCTGTCTTTAAGAACTATCTTAACGGCTTCATTGATGAATTGAACCAACTTCTTAAGGTTGACTATACCGTTGATTCAAACGGAACTATGGTAAGAAGGTCTAAGATTGCTTCGAATACAACCAATGAAATGAGAATAGAACTCTACAGATATTTGAAGCAGATATATGACAAATGGATACCTTCAGCAAATGAAGATGAATGGAATTTTAAGAACTTCTTTGATGATGAAGGAGGAACTGGTGATTATAAGTTCTACTTCATAGATTCTTATTACAATAAGATAGGAGATAAGTTGCTTATAAACCCATCACAGTTACTTAAGACAATGGATGTAATTTTGAGTTATACCGATATAAACTCTAACCTTCTTTCATTGTTGGGAACTGTATATGGTGATAACCGTTGTTTGTTTAAGTGTATCCAGAACTTCATCAACTTGGCAGATAGTAAAGCAATGGAAGACATGTTTAAACCATTGTCTTATTCAACAGCATTTTCAGATATAAGAAAAGGTTCAGACTTTGTGGTAGTTTATACCTATGAGCCATCTAAATGCCTAGATGTAAATAGCAATGAATATGCCGATGATGGATTCATGCTTAACGATGAGTTTAATACTCCAATGTCAATTAAGACAAGGGGTGCTAAAGGTAAATTCTATAGAATGCCAGCGTTTGGTGTAACCTATGGTAAGCAGTATCAGAGCTTCTTCAAGAGAGTTAAGGTTAACACTAAGAGCAGCATACAGACCGAACAGAGTATCAAGGCAAAACATGCAATATTGCAAGGCTTAACCAATAAGAATAAGAACGGTAC
>JAEEGK010003802.1_pt1 | contig 37368 bp, 28 predicted proteins | sample 8958771 | NCBI WGS metagenome assembly JAEEGK01 (sample SAMN16246547, study PRJNA631951) | gut metagenome | biome: gut microbiome; feature: rumen; material: SC-attached | host: Bos | place: Iran: Karaj | collected 2018-10
CGACGAAACGGAGGTTCGCGCGGGTGAGTTTCTCGAGGGCCACGGGATCGCCCTTGCGGATGCGCTGGGCCAGTTCCACTTCCTCTTCCGGGGTCACCAACTCTTCCCTGCCGATCTCCTGGAGGTATTTGTCCAGGGACGCGCTCTCGCGGTTGGTGATCGATTTTGTAATCTTTAACTGTCTCATTATTAATTTAAAAAGTTACGGTCAGTTCCCTGTAAGAAACTGACCGTAACGGTTATGCTCCAGGTCTTCGGCAGTTCCTTACTTGCCAAAGCCGAAATAGAAGGACTTGCCGTTCGCGTCCACACCCTCGATGTAGATACCGCGCTGGGCCTTCTTCGCCTTGGCGATCACGTCTTCGGGTTTCGACACGGGTTCATCGTTCACGTACAGGATCACGGAGCCGCTCGTCGCGCCGGCCGCAGCCATCTTGCCCTGGCCCGCGGAGACGATCTTGACACCATTCCGGATGCCCATCGCCTGCTTCTCCTCATTCGTCAATTCTTTCAGGCGCGCACCGTAGAAGGCGACAGAACCGTCCACATCCGTCTCACCGTTCTGCGAGGCGGCGGCGTGGAATGTGACCTCGGTCGTAAGTTCCTTTCCGTCACGGATGTACGTTACGACAGCCTTGTCGCCAGGATGGTAGTTGGTCACCTTTTCCTGGACGGAGGCACCGTCCGTAACCCGCTGGCCATCAATGGCGGTGATGACATCACCCTGCTTCAGGCCAGCCTCTTCCGCGGCGCTTCCCTTCGAAACCTCAACTATATATACGCCGTTCATCGAATTAAGTTTCAATTCATCCTGAATTTCTTTCGTAATGGGCTGCATGGTGATGCCCAGCATCGCGCGCTTGACGGAGCCGAAGTCGATCAGGTCGCCGGCGACACGCTTGACGATGTTCACGGGGACGGCGAAGGAATAGCCGGAGTAGGAACCGGTCTGGGAGACGATGGCGGTGTTGATGCCCACCAGTTCGCCCTTCTTGTTCACGAGGGCGCCGCCGGAGTTGCCGGGATTCACGGCCGCATCGGTCTGGATGAAGGATTCGATCTTGAATTCGCCGCTGTTGTCGGGCATGGAACGGCCCTTCGCGGAGACGATGCCGGCGGTGATGGTGCCGCGCAGTTGGGCACCGAGGGGCGAGCCGATGGCGAGCACCCATTCGCCCAGGCGGAGTTCATCGCTGTCACCGAGCGGGATGGTCGGGAGATCCTGTGCATCGACCTTGATGATGGCGACGTCCGTGGCCGGGTCGGTACCGACGACGGTGGCTTCGTACTGGCGGTTGTCGTTCAGGGTGACGCTGATCTTGGTGGCGCCGGAGACGACGTGGTTGTTCGTGACGATGTAGCCGTCGGGACGGATGATCACGCCGGAGCCGCTGCCCACCTGCTCGCGCGTCTGGGGCTGGCGCTGGCCGTAGCCGTCACCGAAGCCGAAGAAATACTCCCAGAAGGGGTCGATACCCTGGGAACGGGCGGTCCGCTGGACCGTCACCTCCACATAGACGACCGCCTTGACGGCATTCTCGGCGGCATAGGTAAAATCGGGATAATCGGAATCTGCCAGATTGACAGTACGGTATTCCACACTTCCGTTCTCGCCCGCGACACGGACGGGGTCCAGGTTCCTTTCATTCACTTTCACGACGCCATAGGCGGTGAGCCCGCCGGCGAGGATGGAAAGCAATACGGTTAAAAAGCCTTTTTTCATATAAGTACACAGTTTATTTGCCGGCCTATTTTTCTCAACTTTTATGCCATTAGCGTTTTTTTTGTTATATTTGTCAGTTGAGCGGCTCCAAGGAACCGCCACTTTCCGCGAATCATAATAATAGCGCAAGATATGAAACTGAACATTTCCAGTACCGACCTGCTGAAGGGACTCCTGGACGTCTCGAAGGCCATTCCGTCCAAGTCCGCCCTTCCGATCCTCGAGAACTTCCTGTTCGTGCTGAAGGGCAACCGTCTCGAAGTGACCGCATCGGACTCCGAACTCACGCTCCGCACCACCATCGACGTGGACGGGGCCGAGGAAAACGGCAGCATCGCCGTCCCCGCCCGCCATATGATCGACCTGCTGAAGGAACTCCCGGACCAGCCGGTCCGGATCCGCACCGTCAGCGACAGTTCCTTCGAGTGCAGTTGGGCCAGCGGCAACTCCGTCCTCCCCTACTTCCCGGCGGACGACTATCCGGAAATCAAGGGCACGGGCGAAGACGCCCAGAAGGTCGTATTCCCGGCCGCGAGCCTCGTGGAAGGCATCCAGGGCACCGTCTATGCCACGGCCGATGACGAGATCCGGCCCGCGATGAACGGTATCTTCTTCGACATCGACACCACCTCCACCACCCTCGTCGCCTCGGACTCCCACAAACTCATCTGCTACACCACCGCCGACGTGAAGGCCGCCGAGAAGGCCTCCTTCATCCTGCACAAGAAGCCCGCGAACGTGCTCCGCGGCATCATCGGCAAGGAAGTGGAGAATGTCAACGTGGAATTCGACGGCAGTTCCGCCCAGTTCACCTTCGGCAACACGACGATGATCTGCCGCCTGGTCGTGGGCAAGTACCCTAAATACCGCGACGTCATCCCGCAGAACAACGCGAACGTCCTCAAGATCGACCGCACGCTCCTGCTGAACACCGTCCGCCGCGTGGCCGTCTGCTCCAACAAGGCGTCCAACCACATCAAGTTCACCCTCAAGGAAGGCCAGTTGGAGGTCTCCGCGCAGGACCTGGGCTTCGCCCTCGCCGCCTACGAGAAGATCGCCTGCGACTACGCCGGTGACGAACTCACCATCGGTTTCAAGTCCACCTTCCTCACGGAAATCCTCTCCAACATGGGTTGCAACGGGGTCGTGATCAAGTTTGCCGACGCCCGCCGCGCCGCCCTCATCCTCCCCGCCGAGGAAGAGGCCGAAAGCGAGAAGATCTGCGGCATCCTGATGCCGATCATGATTTCCTAACCGCTTATGGAACTGAACCTTACAAGGCCGCTGCTCTTTTTCGACATCGAGAGCACCGGCCTTAATATCGCCACGGACGGCATCATCGAACTCAGTTTCGTGAAGGTGCTGCCCGAGGGTGGCGCCCCCCTGGTGAAAACCTGGAAGATCAAGCCCTGGGACTACAGGAACCACCGCGTCATCCCCATCAACCCGAGCGCCTCGGAAGTGAACGGCGTGAAGGACGAGGACCTCGTGAACTGCCCCAAGTTCATCGAGGTGCTCCCGGAAGTGGCCGAATGGCTGAAAGGCAGCGACCTCGCCGGCTTCAACTCCGTGAAGTTCGACCTGCCCCTCCTCGCGGAGGAGATCGAGCGGGTGCGGGAGTACTGCAACACCCGCATCTCGGACGCCAAGGCCCACGACAAGGCGGCGGCCATGCTCGAAACCATCGGCCAGATCGACCTGCACGCCTGCAAGATGGTCGATGTCCAGAACATCTACCATCACATGGAACCGCGGAACCTCCGGGCCGCCTACCGTTTCTACTGCGGCGGCAAGGACTTCGAGAACGCGCATACGGCGGAGGCCGACACCCTGGCCACCTATGAAGTGCTCAAGGCGCAACTGGACCGCTACAAGGAACCGACGGAATACCAGCAGGAAGCGCTGAAGAACGACGTGGACGCCCTGTCCCGCATCGGTCCGCGCGCCCGCACCGTCGATTTCGCCGGCCGCCTGTACCTGAACGACGACGGCGAGCCCACCATCAGTTTCGGCAAACACAAAGGCCGCACCGCGCGGGACGTCTGGGAGAGCGAACCGGCCTACTTCGCCTGGATCGAGAACGGCGACTTCACCCTGGACACCAAGCGGCAGTTCGCCGCCCTCAAGCAGCAGTTCCAGCGCGAGCGCAAGGAATCCCTGAACCGCCCCGCCACCGCCGACGAACTCGCCGGCCTCCGCACCAAATGGGGCGGGAAACTATTCTAATTTGAAATAATAATCCATGGGGACCTCCGTGCCGTCAAAAATGGCGCGGAGGTCTTTCAGAATCAGGTCCGGATGCGCGGGGCCTGTTTCCCAGAATGCATTGCCGCCGCCCGGGGTGGATTGTTTCGTGTTGTTCCAGACTGCCTTCCCGAGGACGGGGAAATCGGCGAAGAGCGGATGCACGCTGCGGAGTTGTTCCTTCGTGGCGCACCAGCCGGGATTCAGCCAGACATCGGCCTCCTGCGCCAGTGAAAAGGCTTTTTCGACCGAGATGACGGACGAGGCGAAACGCCCGGGGACGGCACCGAGCACCTCCCCCCCGGCATCATGGATGAGCCGGGTCATGTAATTGTCACCACCGGGGATGTACCACTGGTCGGCATAGGGGATGTTCACCAGGACCTTCCTGGGGGATTCCGTCTCGCGCACCAGGGAGAGATAGCGGTCTCGGATATCGGCGAACAGGCTGTCAGAGAGCGCCTTGCGTCCGGTCAGGAAGCCGAAGAACCGGATATACTCGGCGCGGGCCAGCGGATGGCTTTCCAGGTGCTCGTGGATGACGGCGGTGCGGATGCCCAGGTCACGCAGTTTCTGGAGATACGGCGGTTCGGCGGCGGAAACGGCATAGGTCAATACCAGGTCCGGCCGCAGTTTCAGGATGGTCTCGTAATCCAGCGCGGCGTCATAGCCCACGTCCACCGCCCGCTCACGGACTTCCGGGTCGGAAACATAGGAAAGCCCCGACACCGCCGTAGCGACCGAATCGCAGCCGAGCGCATCCAGGAAGCCGATATAGGAGGACGACATGCACACGATGCTCCGCAACGGCGCCGTCACCGTAAGCGTGTCGGGTGCACCGCCATACGGGGAGCGGATGATGGCGCGGCTGTCCTGCAGGTCGAACCACTCGGCATACTCCATCCCCCCGGTGACCGGCGTCCGGGGTTTCCGGCCGCAGGATACGGCCAACGAGACAGCCAAGACCCCCCACAGGGCCATTTGGGAAATCCAGCGCATAGCGGGGCAAAGATGGCGAAACTTCGTCATTCCTCCAACCTTTTGTGATGATTTTTCGACTTCGGTTCCGGGCATTATCGCTATTTTTGCAAAGAAAGATATCCGTATGAAAAAAGTTCTCCTCCTCATCCCGCTGGTGCTGGGCCTTTTCGCCTGCAGCCGCACCGCCCCGAAACCGGAAGCCCCCGGCACGAAACACGGCGATCCCGATGAAAAAATCCTGATCGCCTATGTGTTCCGCATGAATGAAACGCCGGACGCTTCCTATCTGACCCATATCAATTATGCGTTCGGCCACGTCAACGACAGTTTCGACGGGGTCCGCCTCGACACCCCGGAGGACCTGCACCGGCTCGCCGGAATCAAGAAGGAATTCCCGCACGTGAAGATCCTCCTGTCCATCGGCGGGTGGGGCAGCGGCCATTTCAGCGAAATGTGCGGCGACCCTGCCAACCGCTCCGCTTTCGCGAAAGACTGCCGCCGCGTCCTGGATGAATTCGGCATCGATGGGATCGACATTGACTGGGAATACCCGGCCGATGACGTCGCCGGGATTTCCGCCGCTCCGGAAGACCGGGCGAACTACACGCTCCTGATGCGCGACATCCGGGAGGCCATCGGTCCGGACAGACTCCTGACCCATGCGACGTCCGGATCCGGCAAGTATTACGATTTCAAGGACCTGGACCCCTACATCGACTGGACGAACGTGATGTCCTACGACCTCGGATGGGCACCTTACCACAATTCCCCGCTCTATCCCTCCGATCTGCTGGAACCCGGATCGATGTCCGTCTCCCAGTGCGTCCAGGCGCACCTGGATTACGGTGTCCCGCCGGAGAAACTGGTCGTGGGCCTGCCCTTCTACGGGCACGGTGTGGATGGTTTCCCCCGCGCGGTGGATCTGACCAAGGCCCATCTGCTGACCGGGTACACCTACCATTGGGACAGCGTGTCGCAGGTGCCCTACCTGACCGATGACGCGACGGGCGCTTTCGCTTTCGGCTACGAAGATGAGAAATCACTGCGTATCAAGTCCCTGTTCGCCCTCGAGAAAGGCCTCAAGGGCGCCATGTACTGGTCTTACAACGGAGACAATGAAGCCGGGGACCTCCGCCGCACGGTCTATCAGACCCTGAACGGCACCCTGCCCGAGCCTGGGATGAAACCGCGTCCGCGCCAATAACCCTCTATCCGATGAAACACCACCACCTTCCCCTCCTGCTCATCGCCGCCGCTTCCTGCGGGCAACCCGCCGGAAACGGGACGACCGGCCTGCTGCAAGGGCCCGGGGCCGATGCCGGCCTCATCCGCCAAATCGAGGAAAGCGGACAGGTCCACCGGATCATGCACGAAATCCCGGGGCGGTCCGGGATGGAGCGCTGGCTGGAAAAACCGGTCCTGGACAGCCGGGAATTGCCGCTCGTCGAGGACTTCGCCTCCCTCCGGCACACCGGCCCCGGCACGATTTCACCCGATTATGCGGTCACCCGCTCCGGGAAAGGCTCCGTCCACCTGGACGCCCCCGCCTCTCTCGCGAAGAAATCGCCGGACAACCGCAACTATGGCATGCCGGACATCATCCGCCCCTTGGACGGAGAAGACTTGCGGGAATGGAACCGCTTCTCCTGCTGGGTCTATGTCGATGCCCCCGGCTACTACCTGGTCTTCCTGGGCTTCACCCTCTTCAACGAAGGCGAGAAGCCGATGCCCACGCCGGGACGCTTCGAAGGACAGCATTTCGTCACGGTCCGGCCCGGCGAGTGGACCCGGATCGTCTGGGAAATCCCGGACCTGTACCGGGACAAGGTGACCGGTTTCGGGGCCTCCATGATGATGAACGGGGAAACGGCCGGGGCTTCCGACCGGATGCACCTGTACGTGGAGGACATGCGCCTGGAAAAGGTCGATCCCGAGCACTCCCGCGGCTTTGCGCTCAAGAAGGGCACGATGGCCTACAGCCACTGCGGTTATCTCCCCGGCCGCCGCAAACAGGCGCTGGTCCCCGATACGGGAACCGACGCCTTCCAACTGACGGATGCAGCCAGTGGCGCCACCGTCTATAAAGGGAGGGGAACATCCGGGGAATATGGTCTTACCCTGCTGGATTTCAGCGAGTTCGACAAGCCCGGACGCTATATCATCCGCTGCGGGGACACGGCCTCGGAGCCCTTCCCCATCGGCACGGAAGCCTATGCCGGCAGCCTCTGGCATTCCCTCAATTTCTACTATTCGGAGCGTTGCGGCTTCGACCAGCCCGGCATCCACCAGGAATGCCACCAGGATGTCTTCCTGCATCATCCCGACGGGCGGAGCATGAGCATCGCCGGCGGCTGGCACGACGCGGCGGACCTCACGCAAGGAACGGGCAACACGGCGGAATCCGGCATCGCCCTTCTGGAAGCGGCGGATGTCGTGAAGGGTCGGGATCCCCTCCTGTACGAACGCCTGCTGGAAGAGGCCCGCTGGGGCCTCAACTGGGTGCTGCGGACGCGGTTTGGTGACGGCTACCGGGCAGGCGGCCTGATCATCGGCATCTGGACCCAGAATATCCGGGGTGACAAGGACGACATGGACGGCATGGCTTCCGACCGCGCCGCCGACAACTTCCGCTCCGCCGAATACGCCGCCCTGGCCGTGCCGCATTTCGAGGCGACGGACCCGGTCTTCGCCCGCTGGTGCCGCGTAGCCGCGGAGGAGGACTTCGCTTTCGCCCTCCGCCGGCTGGACGGACAACTCCGGGAAGAGAATACGACCGAACTCTCCGCGATGGCCGTGACGGCGGCGATGCGGCTTTACCGGCTCACGCAGGATACGAAATATCTGGATGTTGCCGTGGAACGGGCCCGTACGGTCATGGCCGGCCAGCAGGCCGGACGCCGCACGGAATGGGACCGGCCGCTGCACGGCTTCTTCTTCGAAGGGCCTTCCCATCAGCGGATCCTCGCCTACTACCACCAGAGCCAGGAACACCGCCCCGCGCAGGGACTGTCCATGCTGCTCGCCGCCGCGCCGGACCACCCGGAAGCCGCGGCCTGGCGGGCCGCCCTCGCCGCCGCCGGCGACTGGTACCGCGAAACGGCCGATGTCATGGCGCCCTACGGCATCCTGCCGGCCGCCATCTACGAAACGGACAATACGGATTATTCCAACCTCTACCATGAAGGGGAACGCGTGGGGCTTCCGACGATGTCCGAATTCAACGCCCAGGTCCGGAACGGGATTCCCCTCGGCGGAGGATTCTACCTGCGCCGTTTCCCCGTCGCCTACCAGTTCCGGGGCTTCAACGGCGTCACCCTGGCCAAGGCGAAAGCCTGCTTCATCCTCGCCGAGGCGCTTCACGACGAAGGTCTCTTCGACATCGCTGCACGCCAGGTGGAATATGTGCTGGGGTTCAATCCCTTTGCCTTGAGCACCGTTTACGGAGAAGGCTACGGTTATCCGCTGCTGTACGGCGCCTATGCCGGCAATGTGGTCGGCGCCGTGCCGGTCGGGATGGAGACGTTCGAGAATGAAGACGAGCCCTATTTCCCCATGCAGTCCAACTGCACCTACAAGGAGATCTGGACCCACTCCACCGCCCGCCTCACCTCCTGCGTCGCCGAACTGCTCAAAGCCGGCCTGCATTGATCCGGATTTCTTTTTGCAGGAAATTATTGGGAATCCGAAAAAAATGCCTATATTTGCAGTCCCGATTCCGCGTAATCGGTCAAGCCACTTTAGCTCAGTCGGTAGAGCAGCGCATTCGTAACGCGCAGGTCGCCAGTTCGAGCCTGGTGAGTGGCTCGGTCAAGGGGGCTGACTCGATTTTGAGTCAGCCCCCTTTCCATATCACAAAAAAGTCGTACTTTTGCAGAAATCTTTGTCAAGTCTATGAAATCGGATATCATTGTGATCGGAGGAGGAGCCTCCGGCCTCGTGGCGGCCATCGGGGCCGCGGAAGTGTTGGCGCAGACGGGCAGCGGCGAGACCGTGACCGTGCTGGAGAAGATGCCCAAGGCAGGCCGGAAGGTGATGATCACCGGCAAGGGCCGGTGCAACTTCACGAATGTCAAGGAGTGGGGCGACTTCTCGGACCATGTCCGCACCGATACCAACTTCATCAGCCCCGCGTGGCACAATCTCACCCCGGAAAGACTCATCGAACTGTTCAAGGCCAACGGCCTCCGCAGCGTCGTGGAGCGCGGTGACCGTGCTTTCCCCGAGTCCCACATGGCAGGCGACGTGGTGGATACCCTGCTCCGGGCTTGCACGCTCGCGGGCGTGAAAGTGGTCACCGGCTGCGAGGTCAAGACCGTGGACAAGACCGCACGCGGCTGGAGCCTGGACACCGTGAAAACCATCACCAAGGAGCGCCGCATCCCGAGCGACGACCCGCGCAAGAAGCCGCAGTTCAAGATCGAGACCAAGATCGAGACCGAGGAATATACCTGTTCCAAACTCATCATCGCCACCGGCGGCCTGTCCTATCCCGGTACCGGTTCCACCGGCGACGGCTACATGTGGGCCGAGGAACTGGGCCACAGCGTGGAGCCCTGCTACCCGTCCCTGACCGCCCTCGTCCCCGAGGGCTACAAGACGGAGCAGAGCGCCCTGGCGGGCGAAATCAAGCAGGCCTTCCGCGGCCGTACCGTCTATGGCAAGACGAAGGAACGCAAGATCACGCCCCTGCCGGACTGGTATCCCAAGTTCGAAAAGCACATCGAGCGCATCAAGCCCCTCTCCGAGGTGGGCGAACTCTTCAACGGGAACAACCTGGAAAATGTCCAACTCACACTGTTCATCAACGGGGAGGAAGTCCAGAGCGAGTTCGGCGACATCGAGTTCACCGACGGCGGCCTGGAAGGCCCGCTGGGCTTCATGGTGAGCCGGAAGGCGGTCAACGCCCTGAACAACGGGCAGAAAGTGAGCGTCTCCATCGACCTGAAGCCAGCCGTGGAACTGGAGAAACTGGACGGGGACGTCCATCAGAAATGGGAGGATGTCATCCATGACGAGCGGTCCAAGGGCCAGAGTTTCCAGCGCGTCTTCCGCATCATGCTGGGCAAACTCATGCCGTGGGACCTCACCCTCGCCTTCCTCAAGACGAATCCGAAGGTGAGCGTCGATACGCTCGCCGCCGCGATGAAGGACTGGAAACTGGACATCGCCGGTTTCGTGGGCTTCGAGCGCAGCGTCGTCACCGCGGGCGGCATCGCCACCGGCGAGGTCGTCGCCAAGACGCTGGAGTCCAAGAAGCAGCCGGGGCTGTACTTCTGCGGCGAAGTCCTGGACATGGACGCCGATACGGGCGGCTACAACCTGCAACTCGCCTTCTCCACCGGCTATCTCGCCGGCCAATCCGCCGCGAAGGCGCTCACGGATAAATGACACCTGTCCGTCACATCCTCGGGACCGCCCTCCTGGCGTTGATTTCCTTCATCGGACTTGCCCAGCCGCGGACGGTCGTCCTTTCGGGTTATGTCCACGATGCGGAGAGCGGAGAGCCGCTTCCGCAGGCGGTCGTCTTCCTGGAAGACCGGAAGACGGGCGTTGCCACCGACGCCGTCGGTTTCTATTCGCTGCACGTCCCTGCGGGCAAGCACACCATCTATTGTTCCTTCTTCGGCTACGAGACGGAAGAGGCCCATGCCGACCTGCAGAAAGCCACCCGGATGGACTTCCAGATGAAGGTGGACCGGAGCGAACTGGAGGCCGCCACGATCTTCTCGCGGTCCAAGCGGGAGGAAATCCAATTGCCGCAGATGGGCCTGCAACGGGTGGACGCGGCCCTCGTGAAGAAGATGCCCACGCTGATGGGCGAGAACGACATCATCCGCGTGATCCAGATGATGCCGGGCGTCCAGACCCCGAGCGAGGGGTCCACCGGATTCAGCGTCCGGGGCGGCGGCATCGACCAGAACCTCATCCTCATCGACGGTGCTCCCGTGTACAACTGCGGCCATTTCCTGGGGTTCCTGTCCATGTTCAACGGGGACGCCATCCGCGGTGCAGACCTGTACAAGGGCGATTTCCCCGCCACCTACGGCGGCCGCATCTCCTCGGTGCTGGACATCTCGACCAAGGACGGCAACTACCGGCATTTCAGCGGGAACGCCTCCTTCGGCCTGATCACGTCGAAACTGTTCCTGGAAGGGCCCATCGTCCCCGGGAAACTGTCCTTCATGCTGGCCGGACGCCGCACCTACATGGACCTGCTCCTCCCGATCATCGGCGCCAAACTGCCGGACCGGACCCAACTGTATTTCTACGACCTGAACGGTAAACTGAGTTGGATCGCGGGCGAAAAGGACCGGGTGTACCTGAGCGCTTTCAGCGGGAAGGACGTGTTCGGTTTCAGCATGCAGGAATTCAACCTCGCGGAGATCCTGTTCGGCTTCGCGAACCACACCCAGTCGCTGCGGTGGAACCACCGGTACTCGCCCCGGCTCACCTCGGACGTCATCCTGTACAACTCCCTGTACCGCAATGACATCGGCACGGAAATGGACAGTGCCGACTTCGACACCCGCCAGGAGATCCGCGAGACCGGCATCAAGGCCGGATGGACCTGGTACGCGAACGCGTCCAACACCGTGAAGGCCGGCCTCCAGTTCGCCCGGTTCGGCATGATGCCGGGCCATACCCGGCCCCGGAACGACGAGTCGATGGTCAAGGAAGTGCGCATCCCCGACAACTTCGCCGTCCAGCCCGCCGTCTTCGTCCAGAACGAACAGAAACTGGGCCCCGCCACCCTCCGGTACGGCCTCCGCTACTCCACCTTCACCACGCTCGGGCCGACCGAACAGAAGTACTTCGACCCGGATACCCATGAACTGACGGAAACGGTCCAGTTCGAGAAGAACAAGGCCATCAAGACGTTCTCCGGCCTGGAACCCCGGATTTCCGCCTCCATGCCCATCACCGAGGACCTGTCCGTCAAGGGCGCCTGGGTCCGCAGTTTCCAGTACATCCAGCAGTCGCGGATCAGCATCACCGGAAGCCCCGTCGATGCCTGGTTCGCCGCCTCGCCCAACGTGGAGCCCCAGCGGTCCGACCAATATTCCGGGGGCGTGAACGCCCTCTTCTCCAACCAGGCCCTGCAACTGTCCCTGGAAGGGTTCTACAAGGACAACCGGAACACGATGGACTTCGTGGACAATCCCGGCCTGGTGATGGCCGATCCCGACCGCGAAGGCCTCCTCCGCTTCGGCAAATCCTGGTCCTACGGGGCTGAACTCATGCTCAAGTACGATTTCGCCCGCTGGAACGGCTGGCTGGCCTATACCTGGTCCCGTGCCTGGTACCAGATTCCCGACCTGAACGGCGGCAAGCCCTACCCTTCCCCGCTCAACCACGAGCATGCGGTGAACTTCGTGCTCAGTTACGACTTCTCCAGGCAGTTGTCTGCCTCCACCGAATGGGTATTCTACAGCGGTTCCCCCACCACCTATCCCGTCGGCCGGTTCGAATACATGGGCCGATGGGTCCCCGTCTTCTCCTCCCGCAACGAAGACCACCTTCCCGACTATCACCGGATGGACCTCTCCCTCACCTGGCGCACCAAGCGGCGGGTCGCCGAAAAGCGGTGGTCCACCGAGTGGAACCTCTCCCTGTACAACGCGTACTCCCGGCATAACGCCTGGTCCGTCGCCTTCTCCTACAACAGGGAGGAGCAGAAAGCGGGCGCGCTGAAAGTCTATCTGTTCACGATCATTCCTTCCGTATCCTGCAACATCCAGTTCTGACCGATGAAGAAGTTTTCCATCCTGTTCCTGCTGGCCCTGGCGGCCGCCTGTACGGAGAAGATCGACCTCGAATCCGCTTCGGACTATCACGACTATCTCGCCGTGGAAGCCACCCTCACGGACCGGGCGGACCGCCCCCAGCGCGTGGTCCTGTCCCAGTCCATCTCCTACTTCGAGGACCAGGCGAAGCCGATGGTCAGCGGGGCTTCCGTGGATGTGAACGGAGTCTCCTTCACCGAGGAGGAAACGGGCGTGTACGTGGCTCCGGAGGGTTATGCCTGCCAGGAAGGCATCGAATATAAACTCAGCATCCGGCTTAAGGACGGCCGGGCGTTCGAGGCGGAGGCCACGATGCCCGAGCGCGGCTTCCGGATGGACCAGATCGATTATGCCTGGGGAGGCGGGAAGACGATGGACATGGACAGTCTCTGGACCGTAGGCGTATGGGGCGAAGAGAAGGAGATCGACAGTTACTACCTCCTCACCCATGCCGTCAACGGGATCTACAAGCCCATCGAACTGGCCACGGTGGCCCCGGACCTGTTCTTCAACAGCAACCACGTCGTCGGTTTCCCGATCGAGCCCCTGCTGCAGTCGGAACTCCTCCGCAAGCAGTACGGTGATTGCTACAAGTACCTGGAGACGGGTGACGTCATCACCCTGGAAGTTTGGACGATGGAGAAGGGCTATTTCGACTATCTGCTGTCCCTGACGATGAACGGCGTCTCCATCCCGCTGTTCACGCCCCAGCCGGCGAATGCACCCACGAACATCCGCGGCGAGCATGTGCTGGGATACTTCGCCGTATGCCCGGTCAGCGCAGCCAGCGTGACCATCGAGGACCCGTTCCGGCCCTATTTCAAGAAACTGCTGTTCCCCGGGTTATAGGAGTTCTTCCAAGAGGGCCTTCCAGTGGCCCGGAAGGATGATGTGGTGATTGCCGATGGGGTCCTGGAGGAAATAGCGTGCATCCTCGGGCCTGAGTTGGAGGCGCACCTGCGTACGGCAGAGGTTCTGGCCGTACTCGTTGTCCAGCAGTTCCCCTTCCGCGATGAAATGACGCTTCAGGTCGCCGGAGACCTTGAAGACGGTGACCGGCCCCTGCGGGAAAACGCCGTGGATGCCTACGCCGATGCCGGACTCGAAATGCGTGTCGAACTGCCAGTCCTCCACCAGGTTGAACGGGATGGTGCAGTGCGCGAAGAGGATCCGGCCGGTTTCCACGTCGATCTGCGCCGGATTCGCCTGGAAGCCGGTCAGGCCGGTGAGGGCATGGGCGACCATCATCGACAGGAGCGCCGGGACATCGCCCTCGCAACTGGCGGGAACGTCCTCCGAGTTGAAGCAGGCCAGCGCCAGGCAGCCGGTGTTGCCGACCGTGGTCAGGAGGTCGAAGCAGCGGAGGGTGAAGGCGTCCAGGCCATGCCGCTCCACGAGCGTCTTCAGGGCCTTGTACACCTTGACCGCACCGGGATAGGCTTCCCGGACCTTCGGGGCCATCTCCTGCTCCGCCGGGGCGGGCTCGCCGGATACCTTGCCGATTTCCACCAGCAGTTCCTCCATGGGAACTTCTTCCATCCGGATGCCCAGCCTGTCCAGCAGGGCGATCGGATCGGCCTGGCTGGCGATGAGCCAGTCGGAGGGCTGGCCGATGACGCCGATGCGCATGCCCTTGAGCCGGGCGCGAGCCTCCTGGACCTGCTCCAGCGCATGGATCCGTTCCGCCACATAAGCGTCACTGCCGTGCAGGACCTCGCCTTTCAGCCCCTGCTGACGCAGGTAGGAGAGGATTTCCAGCGACGCGGCGAGGGAATTGCTCTTGCCGGAAGTCAGGAGATAATAACGGTCGATGCCCCGGGCGAGCATCTCCGGCAGCAGGGCCTTGAAGATGCCCTCCGCTCCGCCGGTACGGACATAGATGAGGTCCAGCGCATGCGTGCCGAAATCGGAGAAATCGGCACCCTTGAACACGAACCCGTCCTCCGGGAACACGCTTTTCAGGAATTCGTCGGAGAGTCTGGATACGGAGGCCTCGTCGTGGAGACCGGAGGTGATGGTATAGACGGCAATCATGGTGATACAGGATTTGGGGACCGGCCCCAATAAAAAAAGGGAAAGCTGATTACATCGCACCGCTACGACCTCCTACCCTTGCTACATTCCTGTCCTGGGGGAGTTCAGAAGGAGCTGGTCGTGTAAGACTTTCCCGTTGCAAAGGTAGTCATTTTTCCGCGACTACCAAATTATTCCACTTTCAAACTGTCGAAGATCAGGGGGAGGATGTCCTCCACCTTGTCGAACTTGTAGATGGCGTGCGATCCGATGAGGATGATCCGCAGGGGGCGGTCGTACAGGCGCTGGTATTCGGCCATCACCTGGCGGCAGCCGCCGCAGGGTGCCGCGGGCATTTCGCAGACTTCGGCCCCGTTTCCGCCCACGATGGCGAGGGTGTCGAAGGGAACGCCGGGATGGTTCGCGCTGGCGGCGAACATGGCGGTGCGCTCCGCGCAGAGGCCGGAGGGATAGGCGATGTTCTCCTGGTTGGCCCCCTGGACGATGGTGCCGTCGGCAAGCCGGAGGGCGGCGCCGACGCGGAACTTCGAATAGGGGGAATAGGAACCCTTGCGCGCCTCGAGGGCGGCGGCTACGACTTCCTGGTCCTGAGGATCCATTTCCCCGACCGCGCTGTACTCGATGTAGTCGATGGTTATCCGTTTGTGTGTCATGGTTTTCAAAAATAGGAATATTTTTTCAAAATCATTACTTTTGCAGGTGAAAAACGCACGAAATGGCATCTCAGGTCCCCGATAACGGCAAGATCAAAGTCTGCGTCGGCCTCTCCGGCGGCGTGGACTCCTCCGTGGCGGCCCTCCTCCTGAAAGAGCAGGGCTACGACGTCTTCGCCATGTTCATGCAGAACTGGCACGAGGCCGACGCCACCCTCCACGGGGACTGCGAATGGGAAGAAGACCGTTTCGTCGCGGAGATGGTGGCGCGCAAGATAGGCATCCCTTTCTACTTCGTGGACCTGTCGCACCAGTACCGCCAACGGGTCGTGGACTACATGTTCGACGAATACGCCCGGGGCCGCACCCCCAACCCGGACGTCCTGTGCAACCGGGAAATCAAGTTCGACGCCTTCCTCGCCGTGGCTCGGAAGTACGGGGCAGACTATGTCGCCACCGGCCACTACTGCCGCAAGGAACCCGTCCTGGACGCCGCCGGACAGCCGGTCCTGGCCGAAGACGGAGCCCCTCTTTTCCGGCTTCTCGAAGGTACGGATCCCAACAAGGACCAGTCCTATTTCCTGTGCCAACTCTCCCAGGCCCAACTCCGGAAGGCGCTCTTCCCCATCGGAGACCTCCCCAAGCCGGAAGTGCGCCGCATCGCCAAGGAAGCGGACCTTCCGTCGGCGGAGAAGAAGGACTCCCAGGGCATCTGCTTCGTGGGCAAGGTGGACCTTCCCACCTTCCTGAAGCAGAAACTCGCCTCGGTCGAAGGGGACATCATCGAGGTCTTCGATGCCTGGTATGCCGACGATTCCCTGTACCAGTGGCAGCAGACGGTCCTGGGCGGTCTCCTGCGGGACGGCCTCGCCCTGGAGCGCACCGTCCGTTATGCACCGGAAGAGAAGGTGCTGACGACAGATGGTAAACCACTGGGTGACAGTCCCTTTGACCTCAATCGCGTCTCTTCCCTTACGGACGGGGAACTGGAGCGTCTTGCCACGCCGCTCCATTACGACATCCGTTTTGAGTATGAGACCTACCGAAGTGGGAAGAAGCATATCAGGAAGACCCGCCTGAAGGCCAATCCCTACGGTGCCATAGTCGGCATGCACGAGGGGGCGCAGTTCTACACCATCGGCCAGCGCAAGGGCCTCGGTGTTGGCGGCCATACGGAGCCGGTCTTCGTCATCGACACGGATACGGAAACCAACACGGTGTATGTGGGTGAAGGCCACGGGCACAAAGGACTCTCCCGCTTCTGCCTCCGCATCGCGCCCGACGAAATCCACTGGCTCCGCCCGGACCTCGCGCTGGCCGAAGGCGGCCTTCTCCGCTGCCGCGTCCGCATCCGCTACCGGCAACCCCTCCAGGGCGCCACGCTGCTGATGCGCCGCAGCGGGCTGTACGTCCTCTTCGACGCCCCCCAGCGCGGCATTTCTCCCGGCCAGTTCGCCGTCTTCTACGCCGGGGACGAACTCCTCGGCAGCGGCGTCATCGCCTGAGGTCCCTTATTCCGAGAGGAATCTGAAGTATTCCTGCATCTCCTCGTCCGAACGGACGTGCGCCATGAACATGCGGTCGCCCAGATCGGGGGCGAGTGCGGCGGGGATGCGGCCGGTCATCGCCATCTGCGCCCCGTAACGGGCCATCACGGCATTGTCGTCATGGGCATAGGTGTGGGCGTCGCGGCGGCCGTAATAGACGCACCAGTGGTCGTCTCCGCTCTCCGGCAGGAGGCGTCTGTCGGCCGTCACCATATCGGCCCAGATGGTATAGACATCCGTGGAGTGGGCGAAGTTCATCATGTCGGGGGTGTAACCGCCGGCGGGACGCATGTTGGTCTCGAGGCCCACGAAATCCCCCACTTCACCCAGGCCTTTGCGGGCCTTCGTGAGGCGGAAGAACTCGAAGTGGACGAAACGGCTCCTGATGCCGAAGGCCTTGAGGGTGGCCCGTCCCCTTTCCCGCAACTGCGCAGGCACGTCCGGGAGCACCCAGTAAGGCATGTCCAGGTTGCCCAGGACGACATCCATCACGGACGGAGGGAAATGCCCGCTGGATTCGAACAGGGGCTTTCCGTGACTGTCCACGATGGCGTCATAGGAGTAGATGTCTCCCGTCACGAACTCTTCCATCACATAGGGGACGGAAGGTTTGGTGGCGAAGAAGGCGCTCAGTTCCGCATCCGAGCACACCTTGTACGTTGCTTCGGCGCCCACGCCCACTTCCGGCTTCACGATCACCGGGTAACCGACCTCTTCGAGGAAGGCTTTCGCCGCTTCGGGAGTCGTCACCTTGCTCTGGCGCGCCGTGGGAACGCCGCCCTTCGCGTAATAGATCTTCTGGGTGGCCTTGCTCTTGAACTTGTCGATGTCCTTGAGTCTCGGGCCGGTGGTGATGTTGAAGTCCGTCCGGAGCCGGGCGTCGGTCTCGAGCCAGTACTCGTTGTTGGACTCGAGCCAGTCGATCTTGCCGTAGCGCCAGGAGAAATAGGCGACGGCACGGTACGCCTGGGCGTAGTCTTCCAGGCTGTCCACATGGTAGTATTCGGTCAGGCAGGCCTTGAGCCGGCCGTCCAGGCTGTCATAGGATGCGTCACCGACGCCCAGCACGTTCACGCCGCGGGCCTTGAGCCGGTCACAGAAATTCCAGTAGGTCTCAGGAAAGTTCGGGGAGATGAATACGAAGTTCATATCATTGATTTTCAAGTTCTTCTAACACATAAGGGAGGAAATACGCCAACTGGGGCCGCCACCAGGCCCAGTCGTGGTCCACATCCTCGCCCCAGTAATCGACCCAGGCGGGGATGCCCCGGTCGATGAGGTCCTTCTCCAGGATCCGGGTGGCGTCGAGTTCGATGTCCTCGTTCCTGCCGCGGCCGCAGCACAGGACGATGGACCGGTGACGGAGGAGGTCTACGGTGCCGTCGTCCGCCGTCTTCAGGATGTCGGCGGCGGAGTTCCGCAGCCACGCTTCGTCCGTATAGCCGCCGGTGAAGAAACGGCAGTCGTAGGCGCCGGAAAGGCCGATCATCCCGCAGAAGAGGTCCGGCCGGCGCAGCAGGCAGACGGCGCTGTGGGCACCTCCCATGCTGCAGCCCGCCAGGAGCGGGAGTCCGCCGGAAGGATTGCTTCCGGCAATCAGCGGAACCACCTCATCGACAATCCATTGGAAGTAGGATTCCTGTACGGCGGCCCGGTAGGTCTTGCGCGCGTGGCGGTTGGACCAGGAGCGGACATCGACCGTATCCACCGTATATAACTGGATGCGGTGCGCTTCAATCCAGGGCTTCAGGAGGTTCACCATCCCGAAGCCTATCCACTGGTCGGCCATGCCGTCCTGTGTAGGGAAAGCCAGCATCGGCCTGCCGGCCGTGCCGTACACGCGCACCTCCATCTCCTGCCGGAGCCCGGCGCTGTAGCGGATGATCCTTTTCTCTCTCATCGGGCACAAAATTACAGCCTTTCCCCCGAAAATCAAAACAGGACGCGAATGGCACAGAAATTGGAGAAGGTTTTATGCTCCCGGCATCGGGAAATGACTGTTAACACTTTATCCGAAAAATGGAAAAACTCAACCATCCCGCCATCTTGGTCGTTGACATGCTCAACGATTTCGTGACCGGTTCCATCGGCTGCCCGCGCGCCGTAGAAATCCTCCCTGCCACCGCCCGTCTGCTGGAGGCGGCCCGCGAAAAGGGTGTTCCCGTGGTTTATTGCAACGACTGCCACCTTCCCGGCATCGACCGCGAACTTCAGATCTGGGGCGATCACGCCATCAAAGGCACGCCTGGTGCCGAAGTGGTTCCCGAACTGACTCCGCAGGCCTGTGACTATGTCGTCCCGAAGCGCCGCTACAGCGGTTTCTTCCAGACCGACCTGGACATCCTCCTCAAGGAACTGGGTGTCAAGACCGTCGTCATCACCGGCCTCCATACGCATATGTGCTGCCGCCACACCTCCGCCGACGCCTACTGCCTCGGTTACGATGTGGTCGTCGCCAAGGAAGCGACCAACTCCTTCACGGAAGAAGACTACCAGAACGGTCTCGCTTACCTCAAGACCTGCTACGGCGCCGACGCCTATACGAACGAAGAACTCATCGCCGCTTTCTGACGAAACGGCACACCGGAAACCCAACAGAGGATGACCCCAAAAGTCAAATTGACTTGAGGTCATCCTTCTTTTTTCGTCCTTTCCAGCACGTATGGGGGCACGGTAACCTGCGAAAACGATCCCTCAGCCGTGCTGGAGCACGCGTGGGGGCGCGATAACCTGCGAAAACGGTCCCTCAGCCGTGCTGCTGAGGAAAAAGTGCAGAATAGCCGGTTTTACACTTATTTCACTGAAAGTGAACGAAATAAGTGTAAGACACTGGAATTCACACTTTTATTGAACAATGATTCCCGCTCAAGACCGGAAACAACGAATATCAGAGAACCTCAGTCCTCAAAAGATTATCCCAAAAGGACATTCTTCCGACATGGTCCCTGTAGCACTTGGGAGGGGTTTGAGGTGTCCGGGGGCTTGTCCACCCCCGGACAAGTATAGGGGGAGGGGCCCGACGGATACAAGTTCCCGCACCGCGGGGACGCAGGAGACGTTGGGAGGGGCCGGAGCGAAGCGGAGTCCCCCGGACACCTCAAACCCCTCCCGGTATCAACTCACTTTATACTGGTACTGCGCTAGATGAACGTTGCCTCGTGACCGGTGGCGGGGAGGTATTTCTCCAGGAGGTCGGCAGTGAGAAGGCGCATGTAGCAGGTGGTGGTGCCGTCGGGACAGCCGATGGAAGCCGGGGCGACGGCGGCGCGGTCGATGACCAGGCGCACGCGGTAATCCGGGTCCGAAACCAGGCTCAGCGGCGTGGTGGCGCCCACTTCGGTGCCCAGGAATTCGCGGAGTTTTTCCGCCGGGGCAAAGGAAACCCGGGAAATCTGGAGTGCAGCACCGAAGTCCTTGGTGCTGAAGGGTTTGTCTCCCGGCATCACATACAGGTAGAACAGGGTTTGCTGGCGGTTGCACAGCAGCAGGGTCTTCACGGTGGGAACGCCCAGCGCCGCATCGATCGCCACGCAGTCTTCCATCGTCAGGGCCGGATCGTTGTCGATGCGCGCAAACGGTATCTCCAGCCGCTCCAGCAGCCCATACACCCTCCGCTGGGTCTCATTGACGAAGACCTCCGGTGCGAGGGTGATTGTTTCGCTCGTCCTGATCATCTCATATCTATCTAGCAACGTTCCGCGCAAGCGATCCCGTCAAGGGCGGAGGAGACGATGCCACCGGCATAGCCGGCGCCTTCGCCGCAGGGATAGAGGCCCGGGACGGAAACATGTTCAAGGGTTTCCGGGTCACGCGGAAGACGGACCGGAGAGGAAGTGCGGGATTCCACCCCCAGTAGAAGGGCGTCATTCGTGTAGTAGCCGTGCATCTGCCGGTCCACTTGCGGGAGCGCACGGCGCAGGCGCTTCGCCACGTGCTCGGGAAGGAGTTCGTGAAGCGGAGACGACCAGGCTCCCGGGTGGTAGGAAGTCTTGGGCAGGTCCTTCGACACGATTCCGCGGCAGAAGTCCTTCATCCGCTGGGCCGGGGCCGCGAGCGGATGCCTGCCGCCGTGCGAAGAGACGTACTCGTACATCTTGCGCTCGATGTCACGCTGGAAGTCCATCAGTGCGAAAGGTCCCTGATACTCAGCCGGTTGGTCTCCCGGTTCGATCTGAACGACCACCCCGGCATTGGCCCACTTGGAATTGCGCGCGGAGTTGGACATCCCGTTCAGGACCACGGTCCCGTCCTCGGTGGACGAAGGGACGAGGACCCCGCCCGGGCACATGCAGAAGGAGAACACCCCCCTGCCATCGACCTGCTGGACGAAGGAGTATTCCGCCGTAGGCATGAACGGCTGATACTTGCCGTGGTAGCGGATCTGGTTGATGAGCCACTGCGGATGCTCCACCCGGACGCCCAGGGCGAATCCCTTGGCTTCCAGGGTCCATCCCTTCCGCTCGAAGATCTCGTAGATATCCCGTGCCGAATGGCCCGTGGCCAGGATGACGCGGGAGGCCCGGAATACCTCGGATCCCGCAGACACCTCGAAACCGCCGGCCACCGGGACGATGTCCGTCACGCGGCAGTCGAAGTGGTACGCTCCCCCATGTTCCTCGATGCAGCGGCGCATGTTCTCCACGATGCCGGGGAGTCTGTCCGTCCCCAGGTGGGGATGGGCATCGACCAGGATGGACGGATCGGCCCCGAAACGGACGAACTGGTGCAGGACCTCGCGGATATCGCCGCGCTTGGAGGAGCGGGTGAACAACTTGCCGTCGGAGAACGCGCCGGCACCGCCCTCGCCGTAACAGTAGTTGGAGTCCGGGTCGATGACGCCCTCGACAGAGAGTCTGGCCATGTCCGCCTTCCGGCGGTGGACATCCTTGCCGCGCTCCAGGATGACGGGCCGCAGGCCCCGCATCAGGAGTTTCAGCGCGGCGAACAGGCCGGCCGGGCCGGCCCCGATGACAATCACCGGCTCAGCATCGTGAACATCTTTATATTCAGGCAGTTGATATGGTTCATAGGCCTCTCCCAGGCGGTATGCCTGCACCCGGTAACGGTACAGGATATCCTGCCGGGCATCCACGGAACGGCGCGTGATGACCACGTCCCCCACCTTGTCGGGGCGGACGCCGAGCGCCTTCGCGGCGGCTTCCTTCAATTCGCTCTCCGTCGGCTCCTTGCCGATCTTGAGGGCTATCTCAAACTCTTTCATGGGTTCAATAGTCGGCCAGACGGGAGACGGGGGCGACGTCCAGCGGCGTGCGCTCGCCCGCCCGGTAGCGGAACCACCCGGCCACGGCGATCATCGCCGCGTTGTCCGTCGTAAACTTGAATTCGGGCAGGAAGGTCTTCCAGCCCCGCTTGCGCCCCTCGGCGACCAGGCGTTCGCGCAGCCCGCTGTTCGCGGACACGCCACCGCCGATGGTGATCTGCCGGATCCGCGTCTCCTTGGCAGCCCGGATGAGTTTTCCCATCAGGATGTCGATGAGCGTCTTCTGGAAACTGGCGCAGAGGTCCTCCTTGTTCTTCTCCAGGAAAGACGGATCCTTCGCCATCTCGTCCCGGACGAAGTACAGGAGCGAGGTCTTGATGCCGCTGAAACTGTAGTCCAGCCCCGGGATGTTCGGCTTCGCGAAATGGAAACGGTCGGGATTCCCGAGTTTGGCGAGACGGTCGATGACCGGGCCGCCGGGATAGCCCAGGCCCAGCATCTTGGAGCACTTGTCGAAGGCCTCCCCCACCGCATCGTCGATGGTCTGTCCCAGGATCTCGTAGTCCAGCGGGCTGTTCACCTTGACGATCTGCGAATTGCCGCCGGAAACGAGGAGGCACAGGTACGGGAACTCGGGCTCGTCCACCGGCTTGTCGGGCTGCCGGACGAAGTTGGCGAGGATGTGGCCCTGCAGATGATTGACCATCACCATCGGAATATCCAGCGACAGGGAGAGCGCCTTGGCGAAGGATGTACCCACCAGCAGCGATCCCAGCAGGCCGGGCCCGCGCGTGAAGGCGATCGCCGTGAGTTCCTCCGGCTGGACGCCGGCCTTGCGCAGCGCCTCGGAAACGACCGGAACGATATTCTGTTCGTGCGCACGGGAAGCCAGTTCCGGCACCACCCCGCCATAGTCCTTGTGGACCTGCTGGGAGGCGATGACGTTGGACAGCAGCACCCCGTCGCGGAGGACGGCCGCCGAGGTGTCGTCGCAGGAAGATTCGATGCCCAGGATGAAGTCTGCCATTTGATACGGTTTGCGACGGCAAATATACGGAATTTTTCGTATATTTGTAGGTTAGTGAAAAAGGGTCTTCGCATAACGCTCTGGATTCTGGCAGCCATCCTGATCTTGCTGCTGGCGCTCGTCGTGGCCATCCAGTCCCCGCGCGTGCAGACCGCCCTCGCCCGCAAGGTGGTTTCCCGCGTCTCCGGACAGATCGACGGAGACATCAGCGTCGGCCTCATCGCCGTCCGGCCCTTCGATGCCGTGACGCTCGAAGACGTCGTCATCACCGACCGGAACCCGTACGCCGGCGGAGAATTCCCCCGCCAGGATACGCTGGTCCGCATCGGAAGCCTGTCCGGCCGTTTCTCCCTGAAAGGCCTCCTCCACAAGGAGCGCATCTCCGTCAGCCGGCTCAAACTGAAGGATGCGGAATTCAACCTGGTCATCGAGCCCGGGACGGGCGCCAAGGGAACCACCGACAATCTGTCCCGTGTCTTCCGCCTCAAATCGGATCCGGACAAACCCAAGAAAGATTTCGGCGACCTGCTGGAGGCAAGCAAGGTGGACATCGAGGACTTCACGTTCCGGATGTTCAACCATCCGGCAGCCGCCCGCTCGCAGGAACGGGGGCATGCCCCGCTCCCCGAAGACGTCATCAACTGGAATGACCTGGAAATCAAGGCCGACATCCATGCCTCGGACCTGCTCGTGAAGGACGGAGTCATCAGCGGGGATGCCGACCACATCGCCATCCGGGACAAGACGGGCTGGGATGTCCGCGACCTCTCCGGGAAAGTGAAGGTCGGACACGGGAAAGTCCTGCTGGACAACCTCCATATCGATGACGGGGACTCCGACATCCACCTGCGCTATTTCCGCCTGCTGGGCACGCTGGGCGAGGATTACAAGGATTTCATCGGCCGTGTGCGGATGGAAGGCGAGTTCGTCTCTCCGACCGTCTTCTCCATGCAGACCGTCCGCCATTTCGCCCCGAACCTGGAGCGTTTCACCTTCCGATCGGACCTCACCGGAAAACTGGAAGGCACGGTCAGTAATTTCAACCTCAAGGGCATCGGCATCCGGGATTACGGAAGCGGTGTCCAGGGCCGCATCGACGGCTCCATGCGGGGGCTTCCGGACATCAGGAACACGGTCCTGGACTACCGGGTCAAGGATTTCCGCTTCGGTCTCGGCGGCCTGGGCACCTTCATCCAGGAGTGGGCGCCGGACACCAGATTGGATCTCGGGAAACTGGCCAAGGGAACGGAGTTCAGCCTGGACGCCACCGCGAAGGGCACCCTGGACCGCCTGGCCGTGAAGGGTGACCTGAACTCCAACGCCGGTGCCGCTGACGTGGACATCACCCTCCGGAACGTCCTCGACCGCAAGCGCAACATCTCCATCGGCGGCCTGGTCCGGACAAGGGACCTCGACGCGGGACGGATCGCCGGCATCAAGGAACTCGGCCCCGTCACCCTGACCACCGCGGTGGAAGCCGTCCTCGCTCCCCGCAACCTGCAGGTCCGCATCGATTCCCTGCAAGTCAGCAGGCTCCGGGCCCTGGGCTACGACTATACCGGCATCGCGGCCGCTGGCACCTACTCGGACCAGGCCTTCGACGGCCGCCTCGTCTGTGACGACCCGAACCTGAACGCCCTCATCCAGGGCAAGTTCGACCTCTCCCCCAGTACCCGCAACTCCGCCTACCAGTTCTACGCCAACATCGGCTATGCGGACCTCAACGCCCTAAACATCGACAAGCGGGGAACCTCCAAGGTCTCCCTCCAGGCCGATGCCAACTTCATCCGCACCCGGGACCGGGATCTCCTGGGAGACGTGTTCCTGCGCGACATCGTGCTGGAGAATGAGAATGGCCGCCACCCGATCGGCGACATCACCGCCAGCGCCCATGCGAACGACGACATCCACCGGATGCGGCTCGAATCGGGCTTCGCAGAGGGCACTTTCATCGGGGACAAGTCGCTCCTGGCCATGGTTTCGGACCTGAAGGACCTCGTGGTCCGGAAGGAACTGCCGTCCCTGTTGGCGAAACAGGGGGCCCCTTGGGACGGAACCCCTTACGAACTCAACTTCAAGTTCTTCGATACCCGGGAAGTGCTCGGATACCTTCTCCCGGGCCTGTACATCGAGCGGAATACCGCCCTGCAACTCAAGGTCGGCGAGGACGGAAGCGTGGACGGAAACGTCAGTTCGGGCCGGCTCGCTTTCGGCAACCGGTACCTGAAGGATTTCCGGCTGGACTTCGACAACCGGAACAACGCCCTCTACGCCGACATTTCCGGTTCGGCCCTCAACCTCGGCGGTGTCGAACTGCGGGACAACCGCATCGCCCTGATGGTCGATGACGACCGCTTCGACATGACCTATACCTTCGACAACCGGAGCGAAGAGGACAGCAGAGGCGATGTCCGCCTCATGGGCGACCTGGCCCGCGATGGAGACGGCCTGTCCGTCACAGCCTCGGTACTGCCCTCCTCCATCTACTACGACGGCAACCGCTGGAACGTGGATTCCGACGATGTCACCATCAAGGGTGGCGACATCCAGGTGGACCGTTTCCGCATCCGGAGCGGCCGGCAGTCGCTGGTCGTGGACGGCGGTCTGTCACCCGGCAAGACCGATACCCTCCTCGTCCGGATGGACCAGTTCGACATCTCCCTGGCGAACAGTTTCCTGATGCAGGGGAAGATGGACCTCAAGGGACGGGCCACGGGCCAGGCCAGCCTCATCTCCCCGTCCAAGCCGACGCTGTCGCTCCTTGCCGGAATCACCTGCGACTCCACCTACCTGGCCGGAAGGCCGATGGGAACCCTGGAGGTGGCGAGCGTCTGGAACGAGCCCGAGAAGCGGTTCGACTTCCAACTCCAGAACCTGCTGGACGAGGTCCGGAACTTCGCCATCGACGGTTACCTGCGGCCGAGTGACAAGGCCCTCCGGGCCGACGCCGTCCTCGCCCGGCTGGACCTGGGTTATGCTGCCCCGTTCCTGGAATCGGTGTTCGACCGGTTCGAGGGTGCCCTGGACGGAAAGTTGAGCGTGGGCGGGACCCTGGACAAACTGCAAATCGGGAGCGAGGGAATGCAACTGGTGGACGGCATCCTGGGGGTCGAGTTCACCCAGGTTCCCTACCAGGTTTCCGGACCGGTCTCCGTGGATACGGAAGGCCTCCATTTCCAGGACGTCAGCCTCGCCGACGGCTACGGGGGTAAAGGTTCCGTTACCGGCAGTCTCCTGTTCGGCGGGTTCAAGGACATGCGGATGGACACCCACATCCAGTTCGACCGGATGAAGGTACTGGGCATCACCAACCGCAACAGTCCCATCTACGGCGACGTGTACGGAACCGGCCGCGTGGACATCACCGGTCCGTTCGACGCCCTGGCCCTCACGGTCGATGCCCGGACGGTCAAGGACGGCAACCTGCACATCCCACTGCGTTCCGGCGGTACCCAGGCCACCGGCGACCTGCTCGTGTTCAAGCAGCCCTACGTGGAGGTCGAGGAGGATCCGTACGAGCAGATGATGCTGGCCTCCCGCACAGACAAGAAGAAAAAGTCCCAGGGCAACCTTGACATCCGGGTACGCGTGCGCGCGACGCCGGCCGTCACGGCCTATATCGACATCGGCGAAAACGCCCTCCAGGGCATCGGAAACGGCATGATCGACCTGCGCATCCGGTCCGGCCAGAGCAACCTGTTCACCATCAACGGCGACTATACCCTGAGCCAGGGCGAGTTCCGGTTCTCCACCCTGGAACTCGTGTCCCGCGAGTTCTCCATCCGGGACGGCAGCAGCATCCGGTTCAACGGTGACGTGATGGACTCCGACCTGAACGTGACCGGTGTCTATACGACGAAAGCCTCCCTGTCCACCCTCCTCTCCAGTTCGGCATCGGCCGATGCGGCCCGGCGGCAGGTGGACTGCATCATCGGGATTACCGGCAAACTGCGGAATCCGGTCATCGAGTTCGACATCGAGATTCCCGAACTGGACCCGGGCACGGAAGGCATGGTTTCCAGCGCCCTGAACACGGAGTCCAAGAAGATGAAGCAGTTCCTGTACCTGCTGATCGCGAACAGTTTCCTCCCCAACGAAGAGTCCGGCATCATCACGACCGGCGGTTCCAACATGCTGTACTCCAACATGTCCGGAATCATGGCCGGCCAGTTGAACAGCATCTTCCAGGCCCTGAACATCCCCCTGGACCTGGGCCTGAACTATCAGCAGAATGCCTCGGGACAGAACCTGTTCGACGTGGCCCTTTCCACCCAACTGTTCAACAACCGGGTGGTCGTGAACGGAAACATCGGCAACCGCCGGGTGCTCGGGACCACCACCGACGAAGTGGCCGGCGACGTGGACATCGACATCAAACTGGACAAGCCGGGCACCTTCCGCCTGAACCTGTTCTCCCACTCCGCCGACCAGTACACCAGTTTCCTGGACAACAGCCAGCGCAACGGCATCGGCTTCGCCTACCAGCGGGAGTTCAACAGCGTGCGACAGTTCTTCCGCCAACTGTTCACCCCGCGCCGGGAACGGGAGGCGCAGGAAGCGATGCAGCCCGTGGAGCGGACGTTCCTGCAGATCGATACGGCCGGAAAGGCCCATCCCCTGATCCCCCATGAATAAAGGAAAACTCTATCTCATACCGTCCCCCCTCGGGGACAACGATCCGGCCGAGGTGATTCCCGCCGCGGTGCTCGCGCTCCTGCCCACGCTGGACTGCTTCGTGGTGGAAGAAGTCCGCACGGCCCGCCGCTACCTGTCCCGGGCCGGTCTCAAAGGCCATATCGAGGGGTTGGAGTTCCACGAGTTGAACGAACATACCGCCCCGGCGGACATCGCTCCCCTCTCGCGCCTGTTCGATAACGGACGTGACGTGGGGCTCATTTCCGAAGCCGGTCTGCCCGCCGTGGCCGATCCCGGCGCCCAACTCGTCGCCCTGTGCCACGGCGAAGGAATCGAGGTCGTGCCCCTGGTGGGTCCCTCCTCCCTAATGCTCGCCCTGATGGCCTCCGGCCTGAATGGCCAGTCCTTCGCCTTTGCGGGCTACATCCCGGCGAAGACCGAGGAACGCCGCGCGGCGATCCGCCGGCTGGAGAAACGTTCAGCCGCGGAGCACCAGACGCAGATCATCATCGAAACGCCCTACCGGAACGACGCCCTCCTCGCGGACCTCGCGGCCACCTGTTCCGGCCGGACGCTCATCACCGTCGCAGCGAACCTCACCCAGCCCGACGCCTTCATCCGCACCCTCCCGGCCGCCCGCTGGAAGGAGCATCCCGTCACCATCGGCAAAAGGCCGTGCGTATTCCTCCTGCTCGCATGAAAGTCGCCCTCACCACCCTCGGCTGCAAGTTGAACTATGCGGAAACATCCACCTATGAGCGCGGATTCGTCGCCCACGGGCTGGAAGTCGTTCCCTGGAACGCCGTGGCCGACATCTATGTGATCAACACCTGTGCGGTCACGGAAACGGCGGAGAAGAAGTCCCGCAACCTGATGCGCCGGGCGCACAAACGCAATCCCGACGGCCTGGTCATCGTCACCGGCTGCTACGCCGAACTCAAGAAAGAAAAACTCTATGACATAGAGGGCGTCTCGCGCGTGTTCACGGCGGCGGAAAAGCCGCGGCTGGTGGATGAGACGCTTGAACTCCTCTCGTCCTCAAAGAAGGGCATATCCGTGGATGACAAGGCCCAAAACGCCGTTTCGTCCTCGAAGAAGGCCGTTTCTGAGGAGGAGACCTTGCCGGCGTACTCGTCCGGCGAGCGGACACGCTCGTTCCTGAAGGTCCAGGACGGGTGCAACAATTTCTGCGCTTACTGCACGGTGCCGTACGCCCGCGGCCGCAGCCGGAACATTCCCATCTGCGAACTGGTGAAGCAGGCTGAGCAGATTGCCGCGAAGGGCATCCGCGAAGTGGTGCTGACGGGCGTGAACACCGGCGATTTCGGACGCACGACGGGCGAATCCTTCCTGGACTTGCTGAAGGCCCTGAACGCGGTGGACGGAATCGACCGTTACCGGATCTCGTCCATCGAACCGAACCTCATCACGGAAGAGATCGTGGACTGGATCGCCTCCGGGACCAAGTTCCAGCGGCATTTCCACATCCCGCTCCAGTCCGGCAGCGACATCCTTCTCCGCAAGGTTGGGCGCCGATACGACACGGCCCTGTTCGCATCCCGTATCGACTACATCCGCCAGGCGATGGAGCGCCCCGGCGAGCCCAAGGTCTTCTTCGGAATCGATGTCATCGTGGGCCTTCCCGGCGAGACGGATGACCTGTTCCTGGAGACATACCACTTCCTGAAGGACCGGATCAAACCCGCCTTCCTCCACGTATTCCCCTACTCAAAGCGTCCCGGCACCCGCGCCGCGGTCATGCCGGACCAGGTCCAGGACAGCGTGAAGACGGACCGCGTCGCCCGCCTGGAAGCCCTTTCGGCCGACCTCCAAGCCGCCTTCGTCGAAGCGAACAAGGGACTCCCCGAGCGCGTCCTCTGGGAATCCTCCGTCAAGGACGGCCTTATGGCCGGCTATACCGGCAACTATATCCGGGTTGAAAAACCCTATGACCCGGCGCTGGTGAACCAGTTGGAGGACATCGTGTTATGAGTGAAGTAAAACTCACGTTCCTGGGGACGGGGACCTCCCAGGGGATTCCGATCATCGGATGCCGGTGCCCCGTGTGCCAATCGGCGGATCCGCACGACAAACGGTTCCGGGCGGCCGCCTTCGTCGAATATGAGGGGTTCCAAGTGCTGATTGACGCTGGCCCGGATTTCCGGATGCAGATGCTGGCGAAGGGGATCCGCCACCTGGATGCCATCCTCCTGACCCACAAGCACAAGGACCATACGGGCGGCCTGGACGACGTGCGGTCGTTCAACTATATCGACCGGAAAGCCGTGGAAATCTACTGCGAGGCCGAAGTGCTGAAGTCACTGCGGAACGACTATGCCTATGCCTTCGCCGAGCACAAGTACCCCGGCGCCCCCGAATGGCACGTGCACCTCATTGACGAGAAGCCATTCCGCATCACCTCCCTGGAGAACACCGGCGACCTGGAATGGGTCCATGACATCGGGTATTTCTACCGGCAGCCGGACGGGTCGCTCATTCCTTCCGACAATGCCGTCGTGCCGGCCCTGCCGGCGATTCCCGGAGCGGACAGCGGCCTCATCGACGGTGCCAGATACCTGAATATCATCCCCATCCGGGGCTGGCACGACCAGATGCCCGTGCTGGGATTCCGGTTCGGGAAGATCGCGTACATCACGGACATGAGTTCCCTGCCGGAGAGCGAACTCGCGAAGTTGCAAGGGTTGGAGCATGTCTCGCTGAACACGGTGGGATATCATCCCCACCACTCGCATTTCTCGCTGGACCAGGCCCTGGAACTGGCCGGACGCATCGGCGCGAAGCATACATGGCTCACGCACCTGAGCCACGCTTTCCCTTCCCACAATGCATTCTGCGACGATCTCCGGCGCCTTTGCGCCGAGCGCGGCATCGCTTCCGACGTCCAGCCCGCTTATGACGGCCTGACAGTCACGGCTCGGTAGCGAGCGTATCGTCCTGTCCGTCACGGATGTATTCGACGGCACTGTCGAGCAGGAGCCAGATGGCGAAGGCCGCAAGGCCCAGGGTCGTTACGATTTCGAACATAGCGCTTCAGGTATTGGTTTCCGGGGACAAAGATCGGACCCCATTGTGCCAATGTAGTGCACAACTTTCAATTTCTCCGACGTTCGTTTCCGCAGGCGGGAAATAATGCCTACCTTAGCACAAACTGAATAGCCAATGAAAAACTACAAGCATCTGCTCTTCGGCATCGCCACCCTCCTGATGGTGGCTGCCTGCGGTCCTTCCCGCTACACGAATTCCAGTGTGAGCCTGGCCTCCGTTCCGGAGTACGCCTTCATCGAGCCTTACTCCTACATCGTCCTCTACGGCGACGACGGGAAAGGCTATTATAACGAACAGTCCTCAGCCACGGCGACGAGAACGATTTCGAATATCATCAATTCGGAACGGTTCCCCTTCTCCGACATGATTCCCGCCGACTATGACGGTGAAAACGAGGATATCAAGAACTGGATGCGGACCTTCCCGAATGTGGACCCGTCCAAGGCGGACCGCCTCCGCGTCCCCAAGTCTCTCCGGAAAATGCTGGACAAGAGCGGACTCCGCTACGGCATCGTCATCTATTCCTACGGCTATGTCCAGACCAAGGCGGGCTATCAGCGGGAAAAGGTGGAGAAGGCTGCCTCCAAACTCATCGACGGAGCCATCGAGAAACTGACCGGCATCTCCGGCCTGACCAATCCGTCCAAGAATTACTCCGTCGACTCCCCGTACGGCAACGTCCTCTACTGTGCCGTCATCGACGGAGAAACGGACCGTGTCGTCCACTTCGTCAATGAGACCCCCACCTTCGCGTCTCATCCCGAAGAGAACTCCTACGTCAGCGAACTCCTCCACAAACTCCTGAAAGAATTCGTCCGGTAAGTACCGGCCTGCACATTCGAAAAATCCCTCCCGGAAAACACTCCGGGAGGGATTTTTGCCGTTACGGCACCGTTACCGTCCGTCCGCGAGAAAGGCGGCCTGGACGGGCCCGATGCGCCGGTAGCCCTCCTCGTTCATGTGGAGTTTATCGGCCACGTAGAAGAGGTCCACGTTGAACTCGTTGATTCCCTGCAGGTTGAACTGGTCCAGGACCGGGATGCCGTAGTAGGCGCAGCAGGCCTTCTGGGCTTCGATGTAGTCGGCGAAGGTCTTGCCCGTCTTGTTGGGTTCCTTCGAGTACGGATTATGCCCGGCATCGGCCCCGAAGAAGCGGAGCGAGGTGAAGAAATAGATCTCCGCATCCGGATTCTTCTCCAGGATGGTCTTGATGCAGTAGTTGATGCCGCCGCACTGGGTGGCCAGTTTCCGCTTGTCGTAGTTGTCGAAGACGGTGTAGTCCTGCCATGTGCCGCATTCGCGGCTGTTGTTGTAGTCGTTGGTCGATGCCCACAGCACATAGACGTCGTACACGCCGGCATCCTCCACCTGCTTCTGGAGGGTATAGCCCTGCGCATTGGAGAAACCGGCCCCGCCCACGCCGTAGGTGGTCACCTCGGCATTGAGCAGGTTGGCCCAGATCTGCTTGGCGGCGTCGGACTCGTTGTTCACGGACAGGGATCCGCCGAAAACGGCGATGGACTTGCCATAGTTCTTATGACCCTTGTAGGGGCTGTCTTTCACGACCTTGCGGTTCGGGACCAGGTGATGCTTTTCGGGTTCGGGACGCCGGTTGCGCAGCCACGCCTGGGAGGCTTCCGCATCGGCGGCCGCCAAGGCCTTGAGTTCCTCGCGGGCCGCTTCCACATCCTCCCGATAAGCCTCGCAGGCCTGGAGCCGGACGAAAGTGGCCGACGCGAGCAGCCGGGAGGCATCCACGTCACTCTGCCAATGGTAACCCGCGATCACGCGGCTCTGGCCCCACTCATAGCCGGCCTTGAGCAGCGTGTCCTGCCGCTCGGGATTCAGTTCCGCCAGGACCAGGGCCATGCCCCAACCACGGACAGTGTGACCGGACGGGTAGGAACCGCTTCTGCGGGACCCTTCCTCCTCCCTGGGGAGCAAGGTCCCCTCCCGATAGAAGACATAGGGGCGCAGACGCATATAGGTCGCCTTGGGCCCGGACGCCCCGAGCCGGAAGGTACGGATGCTCCGGTCCAACAAGTGCATGGTCTTCGGCGTGGTTTGCCGCGAGAGTTTCCGGCCAAAGGCGCCGCTGAACATCGCCGCCATGGAATCGACGTTCGTCGTCGCTTCCCGGATGGCGCGGACGGCTCGGGCGCCTTCCCGCTGGGTCTTCCCCCACTGATGCTGTGCCTCGTCCAGTGCAAACTGCGGCGTTCCTTCCGCCGGTGGCGGAGGCAGGAACGCGACAGCGTCGGGAACTTCCTTTTCGGTCAGATAGGATTCAACCCGGGCGGACTGGGCGGACGCATTCCATGAAATGGCCAGTCCGGCCACCATGACGGCTGCATAAACCAGGATTCTCTTTTTCATGGGGTTGTTATCTCTTGTCGATGATGGTGACGCCGGGGTAATCGGCCTTGTTGAAAGTCACATCCTTCTCGGAAACGTTGAACCGGAGGTTGCGCATCGTGACGGTGACCATATCCACCCTGGCGCTCAGGCTCACGGGGTAATAGGTGCCCTTGGCGATGACGATCTCCATGTTCTTGGGATCGTCCTTGTCCGTGTTGGAACTCTTCTTCCGGCACTTGATGGTCCAGGCATCGGCGGTTTCCTTCGAGATGGAGACGTCATACCCTTCCGTGGCGCTCTGGAACATCTTCATATTCTCTTTCTCCTCGGACCTCCTGGACTTGTCCTGGGCCGTGACGGTGATGGTTTTCTCGTCGGAATCATAGGTCCATTCCGTTTCGCCGTCCTGCCAGGTGACGATCTTCTTTCCCATCATCTCCGCTTCCATGCGCATTTTGTCGCCCAGGGTCCAGGCGTCGGTGGACATCGTCCCAAGGATGGGAATCTTGATGTCCATGGTCATCCTCAGACCGTTCTCTTCCCCGACCTGTTCCATCACTTCGTCCATCTTGGCGACGATTTCTTCGGCGGTCTGGGCAAAAGCCGCCACGGAAAGGATGAAGGCGGCAAGCAGTGTCAAGAATCTTTTCATGGTCCGTTAACTATACAATGACAAAGATAGGAATTAAAATTGTTCCAGCCACTTACCACGTGCCAATCTTACCAGGAAGATCGCACCGCGGAAGGTAAGTTCGGCTGCCATGGCGATCCAGAAGCCGACCAGGCCATAGACCCGGACCAGGAAAATGGACGGGACGATGCGCACCAGCCACATGGACGCGAAATTCATCACGCTCGGCCACTTGGTGTCGCCGGCGCCGACGAAGGCGCCGTAGGCGACGATGGAGGCGGCGTAGAACAATTCCGCGAAGGCTTCGATCCTGAGGACGCGGGCTCCCAGGCCGACGACTTCGGCATCGGGGGTGAGCAAACCCATCAGTTGCGGGGCGAATGCAAACATGAGCACGCCCAGCAGGGTCATGATGCCCATGCCCATCAGGGTGTTGATCCAGGCGAAGCGGCGGGCGAGTTCCTTGCGTCCGGCGCCGACGGACTGGCCCACCAGGGTCGTAGCCGCTTCGGCGATGCCGTAGCCCGGCATGTAACAGAAACTCTCCGCCGTGACGGCAAAGGAGTTGGCCGCAATGGCGATGGTCCCGAGCGGGGCGACGATGACGGTGGCCGCGATGTAGCCGCCCCGGATGAGCACATGCTGCAGGGCCATCGGTCCGCCGATGCCGGCCGCCTTCCGCAGCACCTGTTCAGTAGGCCGGAAAGAGCCCCTATCCTGCCGCAGATTGAGTTCGGGAGACCGGACGGCGGCGAAGTACAGCATCGCCATGGCGGTGATCAGTTCGGCGAGTCCCGTGCCCAGGGCCGCCCCCACGACCCCCAGGTCCAGCACATAGATGAACAGGTAGTTGAAACACACGTCCATCACGCACATGCCGATGTTCAGGTAACTGGGCACCTTCATGTTGCCGCTCACCTGCAGCATGGAAGCGCAGATCCAGTCAATCATCATGAACGGGATGCAGGCCGACACGATGAGGAAGTACCGGGTGGCGTCGGGAATGATCTCGGGCGTTCCGCCCAGCCAGTGAGGAAGCGGGACGGCGATGGCTATTCCGAGAAGGGCGATGCAGACGCTGAACAGGAGCGAGGTAAGCAGCCCCTGCCGGAACACCACCCGGGCGTTCTTGAAGTCATTGGCGCCGATCAGGTGCGCCACCTGGACCGAGAAACCGCTGCCGCAGGCTCCGCAGAAGCCCATGAGAAGCCACATGCAAGTGGTTACCAGTCCGATGGATGCACCCGCCGCAGCCCCGAGATGCCCGACCATGGACGTATCGATGTACTGCATCAGCACGGACGACAACTGGGCGATGATGGCCGGGTAACTGAGCATCAGGCACAGTTTCAACTGCTGCCCTCCCGTCAGCGTCCCGCCACCCCGGATCTGCCCGAGCAGAAAATCCTTTGTGCCTGTTCCGGTCATACCTGTGAAGTTCTCCATTTCATTTCAATCTCAATCGTCATAAGGCGGCACCTCCCCGCGGTCAATCAATTCCCGGAGGACCTCCATCCAGGCGGAATCCGCGGTGCCGAAGGCGGCGCGGACGTCCGCCAGGGTGTAGGGTGCCTGGATGAATGCCTTGAGGCGGGACGCGAGGTCCCGGGGGCGTTTCGCCCGTGCGCGGCAGATGTCGCAATGGCCGCAGTCGTCGCTTTCCTCCTGCCCGAAATAGCGCAGCAGATACCGGGAGCGGCATTCGTCTTCCTCGGCCACGAAAGAAAGCATGGTTTCCACCCGCCCGTGGAAGACGTCCCGGAGCATCCCGTACCGCTCGGGCATCAGGTTCACATTTCCTTCATGCAGGCGGTCATGGAGGATGAAGATGACATCGGACCGGTCCGACGGGATATACTTGATGATGTGGTTGACCGCCAGGCCGTACAGGAGTTGCCGCAGTTCCGGGACCGTCAGACCGCTTTTCCGGGCGACGGTTTCCTCATCGATGGAAACGGGATAGGAAAACAGCCCCGTATAGGAGCGCATCAGGGTTTCCAGCAGCGGAATCATCCGGGGATCCGGGAACTCGACCCCGTACAGGGCGGTACGGTCCACGGTGACCTGCACGCGGGTCTGGATCTCCATATCCTCGCTGAACACCCAGTGGCCGGCGCGTTCGATGTACTTGATGGCATGGAAAACCGACGCGGACTGGAGTTTGAAATGCCGGCAGAAAGCGTTGATGTCGAACTTCAACTGCCGCCCCATCCCCGTATCGTAAGGGATGCCGTGGAAGATATGGACCTTGTGGTAGATGTCCTCGATGTACTCCAGCGAAGGGAAGGTGGCCCGTTCGATCTGCGCGAGGCGCCTGCGGTCGCCGTCATTCCAGAGCAGGACGGCGTAGGAAGGCTTCCCGTCCCGCCCGGCGCGGCCCGCCTCCTGGAAATAGGCCTCGGGACTGTCCGGGAGGTCGAAATGGACCACGAACCGGACGTCGGGCTTGTCGATGCCCATGCCGAAGGCGTTGGTGCACACCATCACCCGGATCCGGTCGGCCTTCCAGTCCTCCTGCCGGAGGGCGCGGGCGGTCGTGCCGATGCCGGCATGGTAGTACGATGCGGAGACACCGCCGGTACGGAGCATGGAAGCGACCTCCTCGGCTTTCTTCCGGTTGCGGACATATACGATGCCCGAGCCGGGGACGCCGTTGCATACGGCCAGGAGTTGACCGGCCTTGTCCTCACAGCGCCGGACGATGTAGGAAAGGTTGGGGCGCTCGAAGCCACTTTTGAGCAGATTCTTCTGTTTGAATCCCAGGCGGTCCATGATATCCCGGGCGACCTCGGGCGTCGCCGTGGCGGTCAGGGCGATGACGGGAGCGTCCACGCTCCCCCGCAGATTTCCGATCTCGAGGTACTCCGGCCGGAAATCGTACCCCCACTGCGAGATGCAGTGCGCCTCGTCCACGACGATGAACGAGATGTCCAACACCGGCAGGTAACTCTGGAAAAGCCGGGTCTGCAACCGTTCGGGAGAGACATACAGGAACTTGCAGTCGCCATACGCGGCATTGTTCAGCGCCAGGTCCACCTCGTGGCGGTTCAATCCGTGGTGGACGGCGATGGCCTTGATCCCCCGTGCGGCGAGATTCTGGACCTGGTCCTTCATCAGGGCGACGAGGGGCGTCACCACGAGGGCGAGCCCGTCCTTCATCATCGCGGGAACCTGGAAACACACCGATTTCCCGCCCCCGGTGGGCAGGATCGCGAGCACGTCGCGGCCCGCGAGCGCCTCGTCGATGATGCGCTCCTGCATGGGCCGGAAACTATCGTACCCCCAATAGGTCTTCAGTGTCTCGATCGGAGTCATTTTTTGTGCAAATGTTCCGTGGTTCAATTGCAAATATCTCGATTTTTTAATAAATTTGCAAAATTGAAGAATTAAACTTTAAACCCGTATAATTATGGCAAAAATCAATCTGGCCAAGTATGGCATCAAGGGCGTGAAGGAGATTCTGT
>JAEEGK010003803.1_pt1 | contig 37366 bp, 25 predicted proteins | sample 8958771 | NCBI WGS metagenome assembly JAEEGK01 (sample SAMN16246547, study PRJNA631951) | gut metagenome | biome: gut microbiome; feature: rumen; material: SC-attached | host: Bos | place: Iran: Karaj | collected 2018-10
TCGAAGGCTTCATCCCGGTCTCCAAGCTCACCGCTGAATACATCAAGGTTCCGGCCGATGCATTCAAGGTTGGCGACGAAGTTCCGGCTGTCGTGACCGAAATCGATCAGAACAACCGCAAGATCTATCTCTCCGTTGTTGACTACTTCAAGAACCGTGAATCCGCTGAACTCAAGGCTTGGATGGACTCCCACAAGCCGGGCGAAAACGGCACCACGATTGGCGAAGCTGTCGCTCCGAAGAAGAAGGCTTCCAAGAAGAAGGCTGAAAAGTCTGAAGAAGCTGAAGCTTAATTTAGTTGGAAACTGGCAGTAGAAAGTAGATAGAACGTGTCATCCTGAGCGAAGCCCGTAGGGCGAAGTCGAAGGATCCAGTTAAATCTCGATACTGCTAACCTACATAAAATGCTTAAAGGAACCTCGCGAGAAATCGCGGGGTTTCTTTTTTCTATTTTGTACATCATGACTCGCATTCCTTGGATTGACAACTGCAAGGCGCTCACCATTAGTTTGGTTGCGCTTGGACACGTGCAATCCATTTACCTTGTCAACGAAATAATTTTTTCGTTTGTCATGCCTACGTTCTTTTTTCTTTCGGGGTTCACTTTTGAACGTTCATCGAAGGCGCCTTTTGTTGAATTGCTTCGGAAAAAAATCCGCAGTCTCGTTGTACCTTATTTTGGCTTTTCGGCAATCCTTTTCTTGTTCTGGTTCCTTGTGCGCCGTAATTTTGGGCTTTCGTATCAGACTGATGCTACGGTGTTGGATGTTGTCATTCAGATTTTGTGCGGGACGAACAGCACGTTTTTTGTGACTCCGCTTTGGTTCTTGACATGTCTTTTCATGACGGAACTTTGCTTTTGGGGACTGCTTCGTTTGCGGAAAAAATGGTTGAAGGCCGTTATTATAGCGGTCTTGTATGTCCCGGGGCTCATTTATGTTACTTATATGGACTTGCTCCATTTGCCGCATTTGTTCTGGAACATAGATCAAATTCCTTTTTGCCTGTATTTCTTCGCTCTCGGATATGTGGCTTCGAAATGGATAGTTGTCGATAAATGGCTTTGCCTGTTGAAAAATAATGTGGGTGCCCTTATCGTGTCTGTTTTGGTGTTTGCGCTAGCGTTTGTCGTTCGCGAAAATACGATGTCAAAATTCTTGTTTTTGTTCATGCATACAGTGATGATTCATATGGGCTTGCTCGCTTTTGTCGTTGTTTCCAAGAGTTTGAAGGAAAACGCTGTTCTGAATTTTGTTGGACAGAATACGATTACGATTTTCGCATTGCATATGATAGTTCAGAGCATTTTGCGCGGTGTGCTCTTCAAGGCTTTTCATGTGGCGCCTGAATCGCTGGAGTTTTCGTTCGTCGCTGCCATTGCGATGACTATCGCGACGCTCACCATCCTTGTTCCTGCCATTCTGTTTATCAATCGTTTTACCCCTTGGCTTGCCGGGAAACGTTGACTAGACGAAAGAACGCTTCGCCTAGGCTCGCTTCAGACTAGAGACGAAAGAAAAAATAATGGCACTTCGTGCAGTATAGAATTCGCTGGCTTTCCCGCCTAAACACAAAGTTCTAATAACCAATGACTAATAACTAGTAACTGCGGCAAAGCCGTTCTTTCGTCTAATTTGCTATCTTGCATTCCATGAATCTCGCTGGAAAGAAAATTCTCCTTGGAGTCTCGGGTGGAATTGCCGCCTACAAGTCTTGTGAACTCTTGCGCCTGCTGCAAAAGAAAGGCGCCGAAGTGCGCGTCTGCATGACCGAAGCCGCAACGCAGTTTGTCGCACCACTCACGTTCGCGAGCCTCTCCAAGTGCCCCGTTTACCTCAAGAACGGCGCCGTGGAAGCCCGCCCGTTCCAGCACATTGATTTCCCGCGTTGGGCCGACTTTTACCTCGTCGTTCCGGCCACAGCAAATGTTATCGGAAAGTTTGTCTATGGCATTGCCGATGACCCTGTGAGCCTCTGCTTCATGAGCTGCACGGGGCCGCGTTTTATTGCCCCCGCGATGAATGTCGCGATGTTCAATTCTCCGGCGGTCAAGCGCAACCTCGAAACGCTCCGCAGTTTTGAAAACACATTCGTGATGGACAGCCCAGCGGGTGAACTTGCCTGCGGCGAAGTCGGCAAAGGTCGCCTCCTCGACCCCGCAGAAATCGTCGCGTATTTAGAGAAGAGACGAGAGACGAAAGACGAGAGAGGTGTCATCCTGAACGAAGTGAAGGATCCAGTCAATTCTTGTTCTGCGCAATCTCCGGCCGCGCAGTACCTCCAAGAAACGGCTTTGCAAGACCTTCCCGCATCCGGTGAACGCGTTCCTCGCGTCCTTATCACCGCTGGCCGCACCGAAGAAGCGATTGACCCTGTTCGCTACATCAGCAATCGCAGCAGCGGAAAGACTGCCGTTGCCATTGCTGCGACGTTCCTTGCAAACGGCTTTGACGTAAGCGTTGTCGCAGGCCCCATGGAAGCAGAATTTCCCGGCGGCGTCCACGTCACGAAAATCAAGAGCGCTCGTGACATGCACAAGGCCGTTCTCGAACAGATGAAGAATGCCGATGTGCTTGTGCATTGCGCCGCCGTTGCCGATTACCGCCCGAAGGTGGCTGCCACCGAGAAAATCAAGGATAGCCGTAGCCAGCTCATCCTGGAACTGGAACCAAATCCGAACATCTTGCGCGATAGCGTTGCCCAAAAACGTGCGGACCAGGTGATTGTCGGTTTTGCCCTTGAAACGGACCACTTCAAGGAACACGCCGCGGAAAAGCTCAAAAAGAGCGGTGCCGACGCGCTCCTCCTCAATGCTCCCGTAGCGGCGAACAGCGGTTTCGGTTTTGACGAAGTCCGTTACACTTTGATCCGTGCGGCAGTTCCTGGCGACTCTCGCAATGTGCAGAATGCCGGCGAGTCTCAAAACGCTACCGATGTTGAAATTCCCGAGATGAAGATGGGTTCCAAAATCGATTTGGCGCAAGAAATTGTAGATTTTAGCCTAGACAAGTTAAAGAACGTTTAGAGGAACGGTATGCCCGAAGAATTTGATTTTAGCGAACTTCGCAAGTATCTGCAAGGCCAAATGGACATGGGCGAGGAGGATTTGCTCCTCGATGAACCGTGGACGTTGACTCGTAAAAAGGCCGTTCCTGCTGGTGTCCGTCCTGCCAACCCGATGCCGCAAATGCAGTCTCGTTCCTCGAACCCGGCGCCATTCCCACAGCGTTCTGCTCCTGCAAATCCGGCGCCATTCCCCGCGCAGTCCAATGCTCCTGCGAATCCGGCACCGTTCCCTGCAAACCCCGCTCCATTTGCAAATCCGACGCAACCTGCTTTTCAGCAGTCTGCATTTGGCGCTCCCGCACAAACTGCGCCGTCTCCGCGTCCGGCCCCGGCGCCAAAGCTCGATGCTGGCCTCACCATTGCCCCACGCGCCGTCAAAAAGACGACTGCCGCCTACGAACTCGCTGATTCTCTCAACGCCTTTTACGATGCGCTTAAGACCGATGCGCTTTACGCACGTGCCGCAAACGTTGTTCGCTATGAAGGCCCGGAACACCCACGCCTTCTCGTTTTGCTCGCTGCGCCCAAGCCCGGCGAACCGACCGGAAACTTTTTCCAGTCGCCCACAGGTGAAATGCTTTCTCGTTTGTTTGCAAGCCTCGGTTACGATGCCGGTTCTCTTGGCGTTACGTATTTTTACAAGGATGCTCCGCGAGCACTATCTCCGATTTTGCTAGCCTCGCTCCGTCGAATGCTAACAAAGGAACTTTCCTTTATCGCGCCCGAAATCATGATTACGTTTGGCGAACCGCTTTTCTATGACGTGTTCAGCAAGGGCAAGAACTTCAACGATCTCGCCGGCACAGCGCTAGATTTCAACGGCACAAAGACGGTTTCGCTTGTAGATGCCTACGCGATGACTTCGGACAAACAACTCAAATGGCTTACATGGAAGGTGCATATTCCGCGCAGCGGCCTTTTCTCCGCCGCCAAGTAACCGCGCATTGTCACCCCGGCCTCCGTGCCGGGGCCTGCTTACACGGTATTAATCACAGATACGTTCCCCCACGAGTTTGTCTCTCTGACCGGGGTTCGCTTTTTTGGCCCTTTTCACCCCGCTTTCGCGCCATTTCTAAATTGCCGTGTAAATTTTTATTGTATATTTGCGGATGTAATAATTATGTCAGAAGAAAATTCGTCAAAGTCGTTTGATGGCCGCCAAATGCCCGCCGATGTCGAGGCGGAACGCTGCCTGTTGGGCGGTATTTTGCGCGACCCCGAAGTGATGGGCACCGCTGTGATGGCCATCAGTGACGATGATTTTTTCTACATGGAGCGTCATCAGTTGATTTGGAATGCGCTTTGCAGTTTGAACAAGGCGGTTACTCCCATCGATCCAGTGACGCTTTCAGCAGAACTCACGAAGATGGGCAAGCTCGACCTTGTCGGTGGACGTGAATACATCTTTGAGTTGATGGAATCCGTTGCATCGTCGGCGAATGTGCCTTGGCAGTTGGAACACCTCCGCAACAAGGCCGTGCTCCGCAAGCTCATCCGTACGTCATCCGATATTATCCGCCAGGCGATGGACCCGGCTTCGACGCCTGACAACGTGCTTCAAGATGCTGAACGCGATATCTTTGCGATTGCCGATAACCAGGTGCGCAACACCTTGAAGTCTATCGACAACTTTGTGGCGCCTCTTCTGGAACGCATCAACAATCGCAGGGAAGGCGGCATTACGGGCGTGCCTACGGGCATTACGGAACTGGACGAACTCACGAATGGTCTCCAGAATTCCGACTTGATTATTTTGGCCGCACGTCCGGGTGTGGGTAAAACGTCTTTCGCCATGACTGTCGCTGCAAATGCGGCCATTCGCTACGGCAAGAACGTCGCGTTCTTCAGCCTGGAAATGGATGGAATCCAGCTTGCCCAACGTCTGCTTTGCTCGCAAGCGCAAGTCGATCAGAGTAGGCTCCGCAACGGCAAGCTCAACTCCGACGAAATCAAGAAGATTATCGCCGCCGTGACTCCGATTAACCAAGCTCCGCTGTTTGTCGATGACAACGCCGACCTCGGTATCATGGAACTCATGAGCAAGGCGCGCCAGCTCAAGCACAAGGGCCACCTTGACCTTCTCATCATCGACTACTTGCAGTTGATGAAGACCGGCAAGGAAGAAAACCGCGCTGTCGCCATCGGTGCGATTTCCCGTGGTCTCAAGATTTTGGCGAAGGAACTGAGCATCCCGGTCATTGCCCTTGCTCAGCTCAGCCGTAAAGTCGAAGAAAAAGGTCGTGAACGCCCGCAGCTTTCGGACTTGCGCGAATCCGGTTCTATCGAACAGGACGCCGACATGGTGTGGTTCGTGGAACGCCCCTTCGTGCAGACCCACAAGGACGAAGACCGCTACAAGGCAACGCTCATTGTCGCGAAGCACCGTAATGGTTCCGTCAAGGATATCGACATGAGTTTCGTGCCGGAATACACGACGTTCTATGATGCGACCGACCAGCATGGTGAGGGCGATGAAGATTATCAGTATGGTTCAGATGATGGTGGCGGACCGCAGGTCGCCGACTTCGGTGAATTTTAAGGGGTGACAATGCCATTGATTCTGAAACCTATATATTGGATTGGACAAACGATTGCCGATGCAATCGCCTCTGTGGGTGAGTGCATTTGCATTTTGTTCACTACGCTCAAGCAGTTCCGCTTTATCCACAAAAATCCTTCGCTGATTGTGAAGGAGATGATTTCTGTTGGGGTTTCTTCGCTTCCGCTTTTGTTCGTGACGTCCATCTTTACAGGCATGGTCGCGACCATCATGGCGGAGTTCGAATTCCACAACTTGGTCTCGGACAAGTTTGTGGGGACGGCCGCATGCAAGATGGTGTTAATTGAACTTGGTCCTCTTCTTACTGCAATCGTGCTTTCGGGCCGCGTGGGCAGTGCCGTCGCTGCAGAAATTGGCTCCATGAAAGAGAAAGAAGAACTTTCCGCATACGTGGTGCTTGGGCTTGATCCGTACCGCTACCTCGCGATGCCTCGCTTCTTTGCGTTCTTGACGATGATTCCTTGCTTGACCGCGATATCGAACGCTCTAGCGTTAATCGGTGGCTGGATAGTTTGTGTGCTCGCTCTTGATATCACGACCTACACTTATTCAACCGGTATGCAGTACCTGTTTAGCAATATGGACCTGTGGGCTGGAATTATCAAGTCTATTGTGTTTGGAACAATCATCTTTGTGCTTGCGTACTACCATGGGACGCATTCCAAGGCGGGTGCTCATGGCGTGGGGCTTGCGACGATGAGTGTTGTGGTTTCTAGTTGCCTTATGATTTTGATTTCTGACTTTATTCTTGATGCGTTCATGTTCTTCTAGAGGTTTCTGTTTATGCCGAATGTAAAAATCGATCCAAACGATATAGCCATACGACTCAAAGGTCTTAAAAAGTCCTTTGGACCTCAGACGGTTCTTGAAGATGTGAACTTGGACATTCGACGTGGCGAGACGATGGTCATCATCGGAAAGTCTGGTGGTGGTAAGTCCGTCATCTTGAAACACATGATAGGACTTTTGCAGCCGGATGGCGGTGAAGTGACTGTCGATGGCGTGACTATCAGCACTCCGCAGTTTTTCGATACACGAACTATTCGCCGCAAAATGGGAATGTTGTTCCAAATGGGCGCTTTGTTCGATTCTATGGATACTGGGGAGAATATTGCGTTTGCGCTTCGAGAACACCACCCGGAATTGTCCGAAAAGGAAATTCAGGACGTGGTGACTGAAAAACTCAAGTTGATTAACTTGGTGCCGTCTTTCCGTACAAAGATGCCTTCGGAACTTTCAGGCGGCATGCGTAAACGCGTGGCGCTTGCAAGAGCGATTGCCTTGAATCCGGAAATTCTTTTGTACGATGAACCGACGACAGGCCTTGACCCGATTACGAGCGACGTAATTAATGACCTTATTCTCGATATGCAGAGTAAGCTCGGGGTTACGTCAGTCGTGGTGACGCACGACATGGTGAGCGCGTTCAAAGTGGCTGATCGCATTGCGATGCTTTTGAACGGTCGCATTATCGAGGTGGGGACGGTCGAAGAAATCAAAAATACAAGCAATCCTTACGTGCATCAGTTTATTACTGGACAACGTAAAATATCGGTAGATGGTGAAACACAGGAATAGAATTTAAAGAAATGGGGAATAATATGAATAAAAAGATCTTATTGCCATTATTTTTTTCGTCTGCAGTGATGCTTATGTGGGCATGTGGAGAAGGTGATATTTCCTATGCTGATGACCAGGACATAATGGTGAAAACAAAAATGGAAGAAGCTAGCGACTACGAAATTGCCGAGCGCTTTATGACCTACTGCAATAGCAAAGAGGGCAAGGCCAATAAATGTAGTGGCGAATATCTGGTAAGGAGCAGTTCCGTAGATGCTAGTAGCAGTTCGCGCAGGGAACGCTCTAGTAGTTCCAGTGCTATTTCTAGTTCGAGCAAGCCAAAGTCCAGCAGTTCTGTGTCTAGTTCGAGTAGAGTAAGGTCCAGCAGTTCAAGGAGAAGTTCTTCAAGTGCGGCTGTTTCTAGCAGTTCGACGGGGCCGCAAGTTTCCGGCTGGTGCGTTTTGGATGCCCCTGATGTTGTGTATATCGGGGATACCGTCACTTGGCGTTATTTGCCTGAGGAAAATTCCATAGATTCCGCAGAATTTGTGTGGAATGACGTGAATAAAGGTAAGGATGTCGAAAATGGACTTGTGGAGGGAAAACTCTCCGGTTCCGGGTCGGCTAAAATTACAGTGACCTTCACGTCGAAGGGTACAAAGCTTGGGCCTGAGCTTAATTTTGGTGGTGTGGAACTTGACTGCAGGAATGTGATTGTCCATGTCGAGGGCGAATCGATTTCTTCGTCTTCCGTGGTTTCGTCTTCGTCTGCCGCCAGAAGGAGCAGTTCGTCCGGGAGGTCTTCGTCCAGTGCTATACCTGAAGGGTATTGCGCAGTAAGCAAATCTAAGATTTTTGTCGGAGATACCGTTAATTGGTTTGTTGCAGACTCTGTTGGCGAAATGCTTTCCGCTTACCACAACTGGAGCGATCTTGGTAAAGATGGCAAGCTTGTTTCGGGACAACAGAAAGGTAATGATGCTACGGTTATTGCAGTGACGTATTCTTCTCCGGGTCAAAAGTCTCCGATGGTGCAGTTTGGCAAGCAAATGATTGACTGTGGCATTAACAACAATGGAGATCCGTACCTTATCGTCGAGGCGAAGGCCGCAAGTTCCGCTTCTGAACCTCCAAAGGAAAGTTCTTCATCGGTAGAACCTCCGAAGTCGAGTTCTTCCAAGGCTGCTCCGAAGTCGTCATCGTCCATTGGACTCATCGACATTTAGCAGAAATTTTATGCAACATTTTGTTGCATAAAAGAACATAAACCGTATAATTAAATTTACAAACGCCCCGGAATCCGTTTCTGGAGCGTTTTTTCATGGTTTTCATTGATAAAAAACGCTTACAGTGTTTGCATATTGTCTCGATTTAAATTATTTTTCCAACAAGAGGTTTTTTATGAATAAAAAGATTTATGCAGGATTATTGTCTTTCGGTGTAGCTGCAACTTTTTGGGCGTGCGGAAGCGGTGATATTATAAAAGCTGATCATAACGGTGGCGACGATATCATGAAAGTTTGGCCAATTGAGGATCCGGAACATGCTGATCCGGGTGTGACAGTCGGTATTAATGCTGATGTGGTAACGAAAGAGAGCTGCCCTGAATGTTTTATAGGCGGCACCACTCCGTCGAGTTCTTCTGCTCGACCGCACCGTCCGCCGCGTTCTAGCTCTTCTATTTTTACTCCTTTTACTTCTTCTCCGTCGGTTTCGTCTTCGTCAACGGAACCTATTAATCTCAATTCTTCCAGCTCTCGTATTTGGATTCCGCCTTCTTCTTCTTCTGAATACATTCCGCCAATCGTGTCGTCTAGTTCGGCTCCTGTAACCCCCCCTGTTGGGGATGCTGGTTCCTGTGCTCCTGTTAAAGCGATTGTCGAACAAGGCGAACCTGTCATTTGGAAATACACTGTTTCCAATGGTGGAGTCGTTAAGACGACGGACATGCTTTCTGCTCAGCTTAAGTGGTCAACTCCTGGTGGTTCGCCTGAAGTGCTTGAAGGTAAAGGTGCTAAGTTCATGAGCGATACTGTTAATTATGCAACGTCTGGACCGCATACGGCATCGCTTGTTCTCGGTACTACAAAGGGAACATTTAATATTACCTGTTCTCCGGTTCAGGTCAACGGAGCCAGGATTACTGGTTGCAAGTGCTCGACCGAAGCCTCTAAGTCGGTGGACTTTACTAAAACTCCGGATGTGGAATGGAGCGTGACAGGCTGTACTACCGGTGCTGAATTGGAACTTTCTTATGAATGGGACGGTGCTCCTGGCAAGGAGAAGTTTACCAAGACCTTTACGGCTGCCGCTGAAAAATACAGTCCGAAGCTTTTTGCCAAGAACAACGACAATACTATGATCGAAGTGGAATGCCCGTCTATAAAAATTACGGACGGTCCTGAATTCGAGATTACGACTACACAAGGTGCTGGTGCAATTAAGTTGCCGAAGGGTACTTCGAGTGTCGTCTTGAGTGTCGATGCGTATAACAATACCGTATTCTGCAATGTGAGTCGCAATGATTCCCCGTCTGGCGCTCTCAACGGAACTGTAAATAAGACTGCTATTAAGGGTAGTGACTATATTGCAGTCTCGATGCCGGCTGGTACGCTTGTTAAAGGTGCTACGCTGGAATTTACTCTTGATGTTCCGGCAACTTGCGGTGTGCAGTAATCAGAAACGTGCTTAAGAATTTAAAAGACCTCCCATGCGGGAGGTCTTTTTTTTGTCACCTCGACCTCGCGGTGACGTCATCCCTTGCATTGTCACCCCGGATTTATTCCGGGGCCTGTTTTCTTCTTACAATACCGATGCCGGAACGGAGTCCGACATGACCGTTCCCCTTCGCATTGTCACTCCGGCCTCCGGGGACAGCTTACACGGAATTAATTGCGTTGTCCTTCGGCCTGTCAAAATGAAAGCCCGCTTTCGCAGGCTCTAATAACTAATGACTATTGACTATCGACCAATAACTGATGACTACTCCCTCTCTTCCTTGAACTTGGCAAGGAACGTCTTAGTTTCGTTTGCTACGATTCCTGAGAGAAGGATGAGCGCAACAAGGTTCGGGAATGCCATTAGCCCATTGAAAATGTCAGCACTTGTCCAAACCGCGCTAACAGTGAGGTACGGTCCGATGAAGATGGCGAAGATGTAGAGCCAGCGGTAGGTGAGTATAGCCTTCATGTCCCTGCGGCCAATTAGATATTGCAAGCATTTTTCAGAGTAGTAGGCCCAGCCGAGAATCGTCGTGAACGCAAAGAATACGAGTGCGATGGCAAGGAAGTACGGGGCAATCACTGCGCCGCCCGGAATAATGCCAAGCCCGCGGGAGAAAGCTTCCATCGTGATGTTCACACCTTCGAGTCCGAGCTTTGGATCCCAAGCGCCCGAGACCACAATGGCAAGTCCCGTCATCGTACAAATGATAATCGTATCGAAGAATGTTCCCGTCATGCAAACGAGGCCCTGACGCACAGGTTCCTTAGTCTTTGCGGCCGCTGCGGCAATTGGTGCTGAACCGAGACCTGCTTCGTTACTGAAAATGCCGCGTGCGATACCTTTCTGCATTGCAATAAAGATGGAACCGACAACGCCGCCAGTGACTGCAGACGGATTAAACGCTGCCTTCACAATCGTTTCGATGGCAGAAGAAATGTGCGAGAAGTTGAGGAGCAAAAGGAGAATGCAGGCAATGATGTAGATGATTGCCATGATGGGGACAATGTACATCGAGACTTTTGCAATGCGCTTGAGACCGCCGATGATGACGGTTGCTGCAAAGATTGTGACGAGGAGGCCTGCGATAGCGGTCGTGATGCTCACGGAATTTCCGCCGATGTTGACAAATTCTGCGGCGTTTGGTGTGAGGCGGGCCATGGCGCTTGTGATGCCGTTGACCTGCGTGATGGTGCCGATGCCGAGGAGGCCTGCGCACATGCCAAAGATGGCAAATATCACGGCGAGCCATTTCATGTTCCAGCCAAAGCGTTCCTTGATGCCCGTTTCAATGTAGTAGAACGGACCTCCGAGAACCTTGCCGTCCTTATCGACAGTGCGGTACTTGACCGCGAGCAAGCCTTCGGCGTACTTTGTTGCCATGCCGAGGAATGCGGCGACTTCCATCCAGAAGAGGGCGCCCGGGCCGCCTGTGCCGATAGCGGTTGCCACACCGACGATATTACCTGTGCCGATTGTGGCGGCGAGTGCTGTGCAGAGTGCACCAAAGCTGGATACTTCGCCTGCTCCGTCTTTTTCGCTGTGCGCCATGAAGCGGAGCGCATTGTGCAAGTTCATGACCTGTAGGCAGCCGAGACGGATAGTGAGCAGGATGCCTACAAAGAGAATGAGGACGATGAGCGGGATGCCCCACACGAATCCATCAATTGAATCGAGAATGGAATTTAAAGTTTCCATAAATGTTCCTAAATGTAGTTGATGAAATTATTTGACAGCAGAAAAAATAGAAAAACTCTAGTAGCTTGCTAAATCTCTGGTAAATAAGGCTTTAGGTTGTAGGTGTTAGGATGGTGCGAGTGTGCTCCTTCGCATTGTTACCCCGGCCTTCGCGATGCGTTGCTTTCGCTGGGTTCAATCGGAGCAAGTTTCGTCGAAGTGCGCTGGGGGGGCCAGCACACGTTTCCTTAACTTCTAATCTCTTCTTCTTGCGACTAACACTATAGCGCCTTGGGCCGCTTGAAATAGCAATGGGATATAGCCTAAAAGCCCTGCGGAGAGCACGACAGACGCCGGGATTCCGAGAATGCCGGTGAACAGTGCAACTTGTGTCCCTTCGCGGATGCCGATGCCGTTTAACGAAATCGGGAGCATCGAAACGACGATGGTGATGCTCGTGAAAACGACCAGAATGCTGATGTCTATATCGACCCCGACAGCTCGAAAATAAGCGTAGGCAATGAACAGCGTTAGCAGTTGCAGCCACATCGAATCCAGCGACGACAGCAAAAGCTGTTTCTTGTGTTTTCTGTAAATGGAGAGGCTTGCCTGCAACTTGGGAATGAATGTGAGCTTGTTTGTGACAAAACGGGGAATATGGAATTTATCCGAAAAAAGGCAAAGGATGATAAATGCCATGCAGGCGAAGAGCGCTACTGTCATGACAAGCGTATAGCTCAATGGAATTTCCGCCTTGTTCAGCGCAAAGGGGAGGGCGATAAAGAAACACAGGAACATCGCAAGCAGCCCTTGGATGCGGGAAAGCAAGACTGCGGATACCGATTGGCTCGTCTGGTTGAATTTTTTGCCAAACGCCAGCGACTTGACGGCGTCGCCACCGAATCCAGTCGGGAGCAGATTGTTGAAAAAGTAGCCCATGGCCGTGTAGGCGTAGTACGTCTTGAATGGAATTTCTGGCCCCTGCACCGAAAGCCCTTTCCAGCGGTTCGCTTGAATTGCCATGGTAAGCGTTGCCGCAATAAGCATCGCGATAATCCATGGCGTCATGCCTATGTTCCAGTTTGCGATGACATCTGCAAAGGGAATTTTGTAGAAAATGTAGGCAAACCCACCAACGCTTACGAGAAGTTGGATAATTCGTTTGGCAAAAAGCCTGTTGCTCGTCTTATTGGTTGCCATTAGCCACAATAATAGCTTTTTTTTACGAAGGAAAAATTTATATTTAAACAAAAGAGGTTTTTATGTATCCGAATAAAATTCGTTATGATATCGCGATGTTGGTTCCTAAAGATGCCAAAAGCGTTTTGGAAATAGGGGCCGGTTCTGGCAAGAACTGTGTTATTTACCCGAAAGATTCCTACAAAGTGGCTATTGAACCCGAACAAAGAACGGACTGCCAGACGGCAGATAATTTTCCGGGCGGTTTCAACGAATACCATCATGTGTTATACGAAGACTATAAAGAAGACCGAAAGTTTGACCTGATTGTCATGTGTGACGTGTTGGAACATGTAAATGATCCTGTGGATTTAATCAATTTTTGCAAGAATCACTTGACTCCGGAGGGACATATCTTGTTGTCTCTCCCGAACTTTATCTGTGTCGAGAATATTCTCAAGATTATCATCACGCGTGATTTCCGCTATGTCAAGGTGGATCAAGGAGAAAAGGCCTTGGGTGTTCTAGACATCAACCACAAGACCTTCTGGACCAAGAAAAGCTTTATCCGTTTTGCCAAGGAAAACGGCCTTGAAGTCGAGCGTATCGTGGGGATTCGCAAGCAGTTGAAATTTATGCCGAATATTTTGAGTCACCTCAGTTATATCCCGTTTCAGTACGGTTTTTTGACCAAAATAAAGAAATAAATTCTTGTCTTTTTAGTGGAAAATTATTATTTTCTTAATACAAAAGAAGGAGAAGGTATGAAAAAAAAATATTTAATTCCCGCTGTTGCTTTGGCAACGTTTGGTGTAATTGCGGGATGTTCCTCGAATTCGGATGATTTTTCATCTCCGGTTTCAGCTGGTGATAAGCAAGTTTCGTCTGAGGGAATTGCTGTAGTCAATGTTCAGGACGCTAAGGCTCATATGGCCCTCTACAGACGTTCCGTTGTAGATTCTCGTCAGTTTGACGCTTCGACTTCTGAAGAACTTGAAAACGCTTCTGTTACGATTGACTCTACGTTTGAAAATGGCAATATTGCGGTCAACGCCGATGTGACAGTTAAGGACGATTCCGTTTATACAGTTGCCTCGGCTGGCGTCGATGGTGATGGTGCCGCTTGGATTGTTCAAGTAGAAAATGGTGCGGTTGTTTATTCTTGGCGCGACAAGGCGAATGGCAAATGGAAAAAGTTTGAAACGGATAAAGTTTGCGATAAGAACAAACTTAACAATATCCGCGTGGAACATGCCGAATCGGTTGTTGTCATCGTGGTGAACGGCAAAATCGAGGGGGCTTTCCGTAATGGCGCCGAAATCTCGGTGAAAGGTAAGATTTCAATCGGTTTCGATAAGAAAGAATCCGGCAAGTGCCATTGCAAAAATGGCAAAATCGACCAGATTGACGTAGAAGTCGTGAAGGATATCAAGGATACGGTTGAATCTGTGGTAGATACCACCGCGACTTGCAAAACTTTGCCGAAAGGTTGTGGGGACGCTCATGTCGAAAAAGGCGATTCCTTAAAACTCGATAAGGCTTGGATTGCCGAATGGGACTTTAATGATTCCGCAAACGTTGGCCTTGATGCGACAGGCAACGGGCACAATGCGACCGTGACCGAAGGTGCGGTTTCCGCTGTTGAAGGAATCGCTGCTTTTGATGGTCGATCCGGTTTCTCGGTGACGCTTGATTCTAAAATCAAGATTAACGATTTTGTCGTGGAAGCACGCGTAAAGCCGACCAAGTTTGGCACCATGCAGAATATTATTGTCGCCGAGCCTCCTGGAAGAGGTGTGGACGGCTGGATCCTCCGCATTGATGAAGGCGTATTGACTGTCCATTTGCGCGACTCCGAAAAGGATGGCGACAATTGGAAGATTTTCCCGGGCAAGAGAATGGCTCTTGACAAATGGAGCGACATTCGTGTCGAACGCAGCGCCGATAGCGTAAAGCTGTTCCAGGATGGCGAACTTACTGTTGCGGCTGCCTATACGGGCGATTTGACACAGATGGCTTACGACTGGAGCATCGGTTATGACGGCATGCAGCAGAATTTCCATGACCGCTATTTTATAGGTGAAATGGATTATGTTCGCTTTGGCAAACTCGGTTCCTTTACTGAGGGTTCTGTGACTGAAAAAGCGGAACAGCCGCTTGTCGCTTGGGAATTCAACGAGCCTACGTTTGTGGGCCTTGACCGCATGGCTAATAACTCCACGAAGTATTTGGTGGGTGAACCAGAAGTTGTCGATACGACGGTTGTTCTCGATGGCAAGTCTGGTTTGGTGGTTCCGCTTTCCAAGACGTTCAAGCGCAATGCCTTTGCTATTGAAACTCGCGTGAAACCGACCAAGTTTGGCGAAATGCAGAACATCATCGTGGCTGAACCTCCTGGACGCTATGGCACTGGCTGGATTGTTCGCCTCGACAATGGCGTGCTTACGGTTCACTTCCGTGACGAAGACGTTGATGGTACGGAATGGAACCTCTATAAAGGTGACAAGCTTGCTCTTGATGAATGGACTAAGATTCGCGTAGAACGCACTGCCGATTCCATCAAGGTATTCCAGAACGACAATTTGGCAGTGAAGGCGGCAGCTAAGGGCGATGTGTCCGCTTTGGGATATGACATTGGCATAGGTTACGATGCGATGATGCAGGCAAAGCATAACCGTTTCTTTGTCGGCGAAATCGACTATATCCGTTACTACGGGTTGTAGTAATTTGTTTTGCATTTAATCTATATTTGAAGGGAACTCCTGTTATGGAGAGCCCTTCTTTTTTTGGATAAAATTATGGAAATAGATGTCGGTATCATCAATTACAATGGTGGCTCGGAACTTACTGCGTGCGTCAATAGCTTGAAGGCTCAGACTGTGCCTGTCCAGGTTTTTGTTTTTGATAACGCTTCATCGGATAATTCTATCCAGCTTCTGAAAGAACGGGGGCTTGACTGCAAAATCACCGAGAGTTCCGAAAATTTGGGTTATGCTGGCGCTTGCAACGGCCTTTTAAAGCAAATGGATTCTGAGATTCAGGTGCTCTGCAATATGGATTTGGAGTTTGACCCGGCATGGGCGGAAAATTTGCTCCAGTGCTTTGAACGCCATCCGGAATGCGGTTCTGTCGCAAGTCTTGTGATGGAAAAAAGCGGCGTGGTGAATGCAGTCGGGGTGCTGTTTGGCGATGATCTTTTTGCTAAAAACGAGGCGAGTGGTTTGAACATTGCCGATGCCGATGTCCGCGAAAAGGAAGTTTTCGGTTGCTATGGCGCCGTGATGAGTTTCCGCAAGGCGGCTGCCGAGGCGGCTGGCGAAATGGATGCGAGTTTTTTCTTGTTCTTTGAAGAGACGGAGTGGTTTTTTAGGCACAACTTGGCTGGATTCAAGACTATTTTTTGCCCTGATGCGAGAGTTTATCATGAACGCTCGATGACGACGGTGCGCTATTCTCCGTTAAAATTATTTTATTCAGAACGCAACCGCTTGCGTTCGTCGATAAGGCTATTGCCATTAGGCGATATTTTGATGCTGCCGGTGCACGGTTTTGCGCGTTACCTGAGTATGGCGAAGGGGGGTGTTCCTGGGCAATCCGGTGACGGGAAAAAGCTTTCGAAAGCGGCTATTTGCAAGGCTCTAGCGAAGGCGTGGTTGCAGGCTTTGTTTGCCTTGCCGAAGGAATTGGCTATCCGCAGAAAGTATGAGCGCGAATTCGGCAATGTGACGGAAAAGGTTCGCGCACTTCTTGCGGCATATCCCTTGCAAGAGAAGTAGAACATTAGATGATGGTGATGGGCACGGTCATGTCCAAGCAAGCTTGGCCGCGACGCTCGACCTACGCATTTGCACTTCGTGCAACCCTTTTGGCTCGGATATACGAAAATAAATTTTCATGCATCACTCGCCTTACAGGGGTTTGTCCTACCGCCTACTGTCTACTGCCTACTTCCTACTATTTACTAAATTGCAAGCATGGCGTTCGTTCATTTACAGACTCACTCTGAATTTTCGATTTTGCAGGCTTCGGCCCGACTTGATGATATTTTGGCGGCAGCCGCAGCGGAAAATGCACCTGCCGTTGCACTTACGGACCATGGTGCCATGTTTGGTATCCTTGAAATCCAGACGCGCGGAAAGGATTTGAACAAGAAACGCAAGGAGCAGGGGCTCCCGCCGGTCAAGACGGTCTATGGTTGCCATATTTATGTAGATACGCCGAGCGCAAGCCAGAAAGATCCGACGACATTTGAACGGTTGACGCTCCTTGTCGAGAACGAGAAGGGCTATTACAATCTGCTCCGCATTGTGAGTTACCGTTACGAAGACGGAGACCGCTGGGCAGAAATCCCGTCTGTGCCGCTGGAGACGATTAACCAGTTTAAGGAAGGCATTATCGCCATCGCCGGGGACTTTTTTAGCCGTTACGGCCAGAATGTGGCATCGGGCAGGGATTCCCTTGCGCTCGAGTACATGGACCGCCTGAACGAGATTTTTGACCACGACCACTTGTACATCTCGGTTTGCGATAACGGGATTCCGCAGCAAAAGCACGTGAACGAATTCAACGTGGAACTTGCGAAAAAGTACGGTCGCGAAGTCGTCGCAGTGGGCGATGTGCATTACATCAAGCCCGAAGACGCTACCGCTCATAAGATATTGCGTTGCATTTCGTTAAAAGTGACGCAAAATGGTTTTGACGACAAGCGATTCCCGACGGAAAAGTTCTATTTCCGTACCGAAAAAGAGATGGTGGAGCTGTTCGGGCATATTCCGGGCGCTATTGAAAATACGGTGAAAATTGCCGAACGTTGTAACTTTACCGTGAAAACCGGTATCGGTGACGAGTTCTGGCCGCGTTTCAAGATTCCTGATGAATTCCTCGCCTCTGAGGAGTATCAGAATATCAAGGCTATCATGAAAGCGGAATACGATGCGGAATATCCGGTTGTCCGCGAACGTGAACTCAAAGGAATCATCAAAGAACGCAAAAAGAAAGTCAAGGTCGCTTATTGTGCCGAAAAGGGGATTGCCGAAGATGCGCTGACCGATGAAGATAATGCGGAAATCGACCGCCTATCGCAGCCGGAATTCTTTGATGAAGACGACAACAAGGCATGGAAAAAGAACATCCACCGTTGGTGTAAAGAGGGTGGCGATGCCGATATCTATATCATCCACCTTTGCAATGAACGCCTCAAGTGGCGATTCCCCGACGAAGATTTCAAGTTCCCGGCTCACGAAACGAACGTGGGCAAGCGCATGTACAAGGAACTGAACTGTATCCGCAACATGAACGTCGCTGGCTACTTGCTTATTGTGTGGGACTTCATCAACTGGTCTCGCGAACATGGCATTCCCGTGGGGCCGGGGCGTGGTTCTGCCGCAGGTTCTCTTGTCACTTACATTATCGGTATTACCGACATTGACCCCTTGACGTTTGACCTCCTTTTTGAACGATTCCTGAACCCCGAACGTGTGTCCATGCCGGATATCGATACGGACTTTGCGGATAGGGATCGCGGTCGTGTGATCCAGTACGTGACGGATAAGTACGGCAAGGAGTGCGTGGGACAGATTATTACCTACGGCATGCTCAAGTCTAAGGCGGTGATTACGGACGTTGCACGCGTGCTCGGGCTTCCGCCTGCCGAAGCGAAAGCGGTTACCAAACTGTTTCCGCAGCGTACGCTTAACTTTAGTCTAAAGCAGGCCTGGACTGGCAAGGACAAAAAAGGCAACGACCTCGAAGAAGGGTACAGTCCGGAACCTTTACAAGCGATGATCAATAGCCGCCAGAGCTATAAGGATTTGTGGGAAATCGCGAAAAAACTCGAAGATTTGCCGCGCCAGACGGGCGTGCATGCTTGCGGTGTGGTGATTACGCCGACCCCGATTTACAACCTTGCTCCACTTTACCGTGCCGCTCCGGAAGATACGCCGGTGGTGATGTACGATAAGCATTACGCCGAAGACATCGGACTTTTGAAGATGGACTTCCTTGGGCTTATCAACTTGTCCATCATTCAGGATACGGTGAAGATGGTCGAACAGAACCGCAACATCAAGCTTGTGATGAACAAGATTCCGATTGACGACAAGGCGACGTTCGAACTTTTGGGCAAGGGCCTTACCACAACGGTGTTCCAGTTTGAATCTCCGGGTATGCAGAAGTACTTGCGCGAACTGAAGCCGACGCGAATCTTTGACCTTATCGCTATGAACGCGTTGTACCGACCGGGGCCGATAGACCAGATTCCGCACTTCATTGCGCGTAAGAACGGCAAGGAAGAGATTGACTGCTACCATCCAGACTTGGAGCAGGTGCTGGGCGAAACGTACGGCGTTATCGTTTATCAGGAACAGGTGATGAAGCTTGCCCAGATTCTGGGTGGTTATTCACTGGGTGGCGCTGACAACATCCGCCGTATCATGGCAAAGAAGATGCCGGAAAAGATGGCGAAGCTCGAACCGGAGTTCTTCCAGAAGTGTTTGGACAAGGGCTACGACAAGGCCATGATCCAGAAGGTCTGGGATGCCGTGCTCCCGTTCTGCGGATACGCCTTTAACAAGAGCCACGCTGCCGCTTACGCTTACGTCGCTTACCAGACGGCGTACCTCAAGACGCATTACGGCCCGGAATACATGGCTGCCTCCATGACATCGAAGATGGGCAAGACCGAAGATACGGTGACCATCATTCTGGAATGCAAGCGTCTCGGTATCGAAGTCTTGTCGCCGAACATCAACACGTCGTTGGGTGTGTTCTCGGCAAATACCAAAGGCCAGATTCTTTACGGCCTTGCGGGTATCCGCAACGTGGGTATCGCCGTTGTCGAAGATGTGGTGGCGGAACGTGAACGCCGCGGTATTTACAAGGACATCTTTGATTTCTGCAAGCGTGTAACGGAGTACCAGGCCGCGCAGCCGGAAAAGCGCCCCCCGCTCAACAAGAAGGTTTTGGAATGTTTGATTATGGCGGGCGCCTTGGACGATTTGCCGGGAAGCCGCGCCGTGCAATGTGCAACTGTTGATCGCGCTTTAGAAGTCGCCATGCGCTGCCAGGAAGACAAGGCCAAAGGGCAGGTCTCGCTGTTTGACTTGGGCGGCCCTGCTGCCATGCCGAACACCGCCGAAGTTTTGGAAGAAGCCGAAGAATGGACGGCGATGGAAATGCTCAACAAGGAGCGCAGCGTGCTCGGACTTTTCCTCTCTGGGCATCCGCTTGATGAGTTCCGCCCGGAACTCACGGGATTTACGAGCTGCTCGCTTTCGGAAGATGAAATCACCCGCTATGTGGGCGATACAATTGTCGTGGGCGGTGTCGTTATCCGTATGCGTTCCATCGAAACAAAACGCGGCGATACGATTGGCTCTGGTGCTATCCAGGACTTCCATGGCGAAGTCGAAATGTTCTTCAAGAAGGATGTCTGGGAACGCTTGCGCGATACGGTTTCGATTGATGACCGCGTGCTTGTGAAGGGCGTTTTGGAGCAGCAGCGCGACCGCGATGGCTACCAGATTATCGTTGAAGAAGTTATTCAACTCGACCGCGTGCGTTGCGACATGGTGGATTACATCCATGCGAATTTCACTGTCGGCATGCTCACAGACGAATTTTTGGACAAGCTTGAAGTCGAAATGAAGACGAATTTGGCCGATGAATATAGCCATGGGTGCCAAATGGTGTTCCATTTGGAGTCAGATTCAGGATTTGAACATGTCGTTGTCCTAAAAAAATATAAAGTTGTATATACTCAGGAATTGTTGCAGTGGCTTAAAACCGATTTGGGCGCTCTGAAGGTTTGGGTATCGAATCGTGCAAAACGTTAACGAAGAAAATGCTCCTTATATCCTCTTCTGCGTAGGAGAGGATTCCGGCGACATGATTGGCGCCGAGATGGTGGCTACTGCCGTGCAGCTTGGTTTCAAGACTGTTGGCGTGGGCGGCCCCCTAATGCAGGAGAAAGGGCTTCAGCCCTTGTGGGATTACAACGAACTCCCGGTTTCGGGCGTGGGGGATGTGGTCCCGAAGTATTTTTCGTTAAAGAAAGTTTTTGAAATTGTAAGCGATGCCGCAGAATCGAAAAAATGCCTTGCCATTGTGGCGATTGATTATCCCGGATTCAACATGCGGCTTGCGCGCCTTGCAAAGAAGTGGGGAAAGCCCATGCTTTACGTGGCTCCTCCGCAAATTTGGGCGTGGAAATCAAAACGGGCGAGTTTGTTCAAGCAGGCAAGCAATATTCGTTTGGCTGTATTCTTTGATATAGAAGCCAATGCGTATCGGCAATTGGAAATCGATACTGTTCGCATCAAGCATCCTGTCACGAATTGGAAACCGCTGTACGCCGAACTGAAATCGGACATTTTAATTTTGCCGGGAAGCCGTCGCGAGAGTGCCTTGCGGAATTTGCCGACATTTGTTGCCATAGCCGAGATGTATCGCAATGTGTGGGCGGAGCAACATGTAGGGCCTCTTCCGGATGTTGTTGTCGTTGCGTCGAGAGATTTTTTGGAAGTTCCGCTTTCTGTAGCTCTTGAAAAACTGTATAATGGACGGCTACCTGCTTGGATGAAGGTTGTTGTAGCGCCTAAGTTAATTCACGAACGTTTAGGTTTTTATTCCGGGTATTCTGCGGCTATAACCTCGTTTGGAACGAGTACGCTCGAAATGACGTATGTCGGGATTCCGTTTGCGGCTTGTGCCGTGCCGGATTTCCTGACTTTTGTCATGGGAAAGTTTATGGTCGAGACGGATTTCTTGTCGCTGCCGAATGCGATTCTAGGCTGTGGCGCAACTCCGGAATTTATTATTCGAGACAAATTAAACGAACGCATGGCGCTTTCCGTTGTCGAATCCATATTCCAGCAGGACTTTGCGACAATGGACGAAGTCGCATTGCGCCTCCGCAAAGCGTTGGATGTGGGCAAGACTTCTAGCGAACTAGTGTCTGAATTTCTTGCTGAGTTCGTCAAGCGTTAAGCGCATGAGCGTAGGACTCCCGAAAGGCGATTTGAGCGGATCCTGCGTAATCATCAACTGGCTTACAAGTGCCGTGATTTCTTCGGGCTTGAGTTTGTCGCCTGCTTGGTAAGCGTTTGTCTTGGCCCAGGATTTTGCAACCGCTTCTTGGAATTTGACCATGTCGCTCTTGGTATCGTTTTCATCGACATCGCTTAAGAAGTCGTGAACCGCTTTTGCTGCACGTGAAAGCGGAAGTGCGCTTGGAATCGAACGGATTTGGTAGGTGTCCCCGCCAAACGGCTCGACGAAAAATCCGAGCTTGCGCAGTTGTTCGTCAACATTGCGGAAAATTTCTTTTTCTTGCTTAGAGAGGTCAATGAGTTCCGGGAACAAAAGCTCTTGGCTGTCCTGTGCAATGTTGTTCTGGAGAGATTCCATCGCTTGCTCGAAAAGTACTCGCGTGTGTGCGGCATGCTGGTCGATGATTAAAAGTCCATTGGAATCTTCCGCTGCGATGTACGTGTTCGCAATCTGAAAAAATGCGGGCGGCGTCCATGGCATTTCGCGATGCTGTTCCGGCTTCGTGAGGTCTTGTTCTAAAGAAATAATCTTGCCGTACTCGGGGAGCGAAAACAAGTCTTGAACGTCGTCGCTCACGTCGTATTTTGATTTTTTATCTGAAAGCGTGTTCGCTTTTACGGCCTGAGCTTGTTGTTTGAAAGCCTGTTGGGACTGTGCCGCGTAAGGTTTATCAGCGAATGATGCGTTTGTGGGGGAGGGCGCTGGGGTAATGCCTGCATAATTCGTTTTGGTGAAAGGATTTTCCCACGGCAAATCGTTTTGCGGCAGAACTTGTGCGGCTTGTTCTGCCGAATGCCCGAAAGGCTGTTGCGACGCTGCGAACGCTGGCTGTGCAGTGGGTTGCTGCGTAAACGAGGACTGCCCCGCAAACGAGGACTGCGCCGGTTTCCCCATAAATTCATCGCTTAGGTCAATGAACGGGGAGTTCGCTTCCAAATCCTTTGTAAATGTATCGCGGATGGCGTGCGTCACGACGAGGAACACGAGGTTTCCGTTTGCGAACCGGACTTCGCGTTTTGCCGGGTGCACGTTGATGTCGAATTCCATGTCCGGCATGTCTAAAAACAGCACCGTGACGGGTTTGCACTGCGCTCCGTACGGCTCGTAAGCTTGCGAAACTGCCTTACTCACCATTTTGTTTTCGATGGGACGGTTCCTCATGAAGAGGAACTGATGATTGCGTTTGCCGTTCGTCTCTGTGGTGGGGGAGATGAATCCGCTCACGTGCACGCCCGCTTCGGTATAATCGACGGGTAACAAGCTTTTCGCGACTTTGGAGCCTATGGCTTCGGCGATACGGCTGCGCAGTTCTCCAGGAACGCCTGTAAAAACGGTTCGGTCGCCGACTTTGTAGTCAAAGCGGATTTCCGGGTGCGAAATGGCTGTCTTTAGGACAATATCTAATATGCGAGAACATTCTGAAGTTTCGCTACCGAGGAACGTGCGGCGTACGGGCGTGTTGAAGAAAAGGTCTTCTACAAGGAATGTCGTGCCTCGGCTCGCTTGGATGTCTTCTTTTTCGACAACGTCTCCGCCTTTGACGACGATGCGACCGCTTTCGCCATCTTCAGTTGCACTCGTGATGGTTAGCTTGGATACCGCTGCAATAGAGGCGACGGCTTCGCCTCGGAAACCGTTTGTCTGGAGATGGAACAAATCATCGGCATTTGTTAATTTGGACGTAGTATGGCGCAAAAAACAGAGTTCCAGGTCTTCGGCACCCATGCCTTTCCCGTTGTCGGTGACCTGGATTTTTTTCTTTCCACCTTGCTCGATTTGAACTTGAATTCTTGTCGCTCCCGCATCGATTGCGTTCTCGATTAACTCCTTGACAGCCGATGCTGGACGCTCGATAACCTCGCCAGCAGCAATTTTATTGATGATTTCATCGGATAAAAGGTGAATTTCTGCCATTTTTCGCTTTATTTGTAGCTACTATTTCGTAGGTATTTATTATTTGATTGCTATATTATAAATATAGCTAATGAATTTTTATGAACAAGTGAGGTGAGTGAAATGGTTTCAAATCTATTCCTTCAGCTAGCACACATTGAATTACTCATGTCTTACCCGGTCAAGGACATTTTGACCTTGGTCAAACGAGACTCGCGATTCAACGTGAAACTTCTAAACGACTTGTACTTCGAAGATTCTTACGTCGATGAAAGCGCCTACCGATTCATAATGGATAACATCGTCGCATGGCTGTACGAACGCGGCGAAAATCCAGACGAATTCATCGAACGCATCGTTAAACGTTGCGCCGCATTTGAAGCTGTTCCTGCTCGTAGCGTGCTCCGCTCTTACTTGCCGTTCGTCTCTTCGTTCTACACCGCAGAAGATGCTCGCGAACTTTGCTTGGAAATCATTCCGAAACGTTATCCGTTCCTCACCAAGTCCAATATTCTGCGTAACGAAATTATCGACGGTAACCGCAGGGTGGACTTCACTTTCCAGTTCGAGACTCCGGGCGTCCTTGCCGCGAACCCGATGCGCTGGATCCGCAGCATGATCAACGTCGGACCGCTCCTCTTGAATACACCTGCATACGAACACATTAGCTACCTCGCCACGCAGACATCTTTTATTGAAGCTCTTGAAAACAGGGTTCCTGCCGAAATGAAGGAAGACGGCGGAATCTACATCAAGGACGAACTTGTGGGCCGCCATGCCACGTTTGCCGATTGCGTCAAGGAACATAATCTTGAATGGCCGAACGACGTAGAAAAGAGCATTGCCTGTGTACGTTCTTTGGTGGACATCCGCGACCCGAAGACCGGTGCTTTGCTTGTTGAAAAGGACTGTTATTACGGTGCTCCGGTCTATCTTCTCGAATTTAATTTCAAGGCGAACGTGAACGCTTCCGAACCGTTCCTCAAGCTTATGAGTTCTGTCGTGAAGCAGGAATTTGCCGCATGGGCTCCGATCCAGAAGGCTCACGAACAACTTCTCGATGCCATGAACGATTCCGTCACGATTGTCTATTACAAGAGCGACGACTCGATTTCTGTGAACAGCAAGCACCTTATGCGTAATGTGCCGGCTCGAATCCTCCGCAACTTGCTCCGTGAATACACCGTGACCGGTCGTGAAGAATACGAGAACCGTGAATTCAAGCGCGACCCCGCTATTTGCATGGACCCGCTCCGCCCGAACTTCGAAAGCCGGTTGAACCGCGTTATCGCTCACATTAACGGTTCTGACGATCCGGATCATCCGAGCGAAGGCGTCAAGAAATTCTTCGAAATCGAACGCCATCGTCGTGGTGGATTCCGTTTTGTTCCAAAGTGCAAGATTATTTTCAGAGAAGAATAAGTTTATTTTGTTCTAAATTTCGTGATGACCGTCACGAGGTAGAAAAGGTAAATTTTATTGAGTGAAGAAATAAGAAAAACGAAAGAACCAAACCGCATACTAATTGGTATATTTGGAGTGTTGAGATTGGTTGGAAGGGTAAATCCTGAAACGACTTTATCATTGCTCCCCTCCTGATAGGTTCAAGGTTCTGGAAACCGCTCAATATTTTCTCCTTCTTAGGAAAGGGCTCTTTTGGGCCCTTTCTCTTTTTTTACGAATACAAAAAGTCGCTTTAGATTTATATACGGGGTGTTATTAGTCTAGCCGAACGCAATATTAATTACTAAATTTGCGCTCGTTATGACAAAAGCACAATTCATCAAATTCATTATAGCGTCGGTGCTTGCCATCGTCGCCCTCTTCTTGCCCTACGAATCCCTCGGATTCGATGCCGCAAGCCCCATGGGAATCCTCAATCCGCTCGAAATTCGCGTTATCGGCGTTTTTGTGATGGCGGCCCTCTTCTGGATTCTCCAACCGTTCCCGATTTGGTCCACCTCGATGCTTGTCATCGTGCTCATGATTATTACCATGTCGGATTCAGCTCTCACTCCGTTCCATGTTGACGGCGTGAAGATGATTAGCCATAAGTCCATTATGGCGACTTTCGCAAACCCCATCATTATGCTCTTCTTGGGCGGCTTCTTCCTCGCTGCCGCTGCCACGAAGTACAAGATGGACTTGAACCTTGCCCGCGTGCTCCTGAAGCCCTTCGGCAAGAATCCGAAGTTCGTGCTTCTTGGCCTCATGCTTATCACGGCCGTGTTCTCGATGTTCATGAGCAATACTGCTACCGCAGCCATGATGCTTGCCATCCTCGCTCCGGTGCTCAAGCTCTTTGATGCCGACGACCGCGGTAAAGCAGCTTTTGCTCTCTCCATTCCGCTTGGAGCAAACATCGGCGGTATGGGTACTCCGATTGGTACGCCTCCTAACGCTATCGCCCTTGGTGCTTTGAACGATGCTATTGCTCGCGGTGACCTTGTTGCCAATCCGGTGAGCTTTGGTCAGTGGATGGCTTTCGGTATTCCGTACGTGATTATTTTGATGGTGATTGCATGGCTCTTGCTCGTGAAAATTTATCCTATCAAGATGAAGGAAATGGTTTTGAATATTGAAGGCGCAGGCAAGTTTGACACAAGCCCCAAGGCCATTATCGTCTATATTACTTTTGTGGTGTGCGTGCTTTTGTGGGTTACTGGTAAGGGTGTTCATGGAATCAACGATAACGCGATTGCAATGATCCCGATGGCCGTGTTTGCTTTGACGGGCGTGATTACCAAGAAGGACTTGAACGCGATGAGCTGGGACGTGCTCTGGCTTGTGGCTGGCGGCTTTGCTCTTGGTGTGGGTCTCAATGCGACAGGCCTTGCTGCTCACCTTATCAAGACGATTCCGTTTGCTAGCTGGTCTCCGGTAGTCTTGATGATTGGCTGCGGCATTATCTGCCTTTTCATGGCAAACTTCATGAGCCACACATCTACGGCTACGCTCCTCGTGCCGATTCTCTGTGCCGTAGGCATTGCTTGCCAGGACAACTTGACAAGCCTTGGTGGCGTGACGGCTCTCTTGGTGTCTGTCGCATTTGCAAGCTCTCTCGGCATGAGCCTCCCGATTTCGACTCCGCCTAATGCTCTTGCTCATGCTACGGGTTACACCGACACGCGTGGCATGGCTATTACGGGTATCGTCATGGGACTTGCAGGTCTTGTCCTTTCCTGGGTGATGATGATTTTCCTTGCGAAGGTTCACTTCTTCGGATAATCAAGAGTTTCCATATTATTCATTTGTCTTTTGTCGCCCCGGCCACTGCGCCGGGGTTGGCTTTTTTATAGGGATTTGCTTTTGTTGTTTGTGACAAATGAAAAAAAATCCTCGCATTTCTGCGAGGATTTTTCAGTGGTCGATACAGAACTCGAATCTGTGACCTCTACCATGTCAAGGTAGCGCTCTAACCAACTGAGCTAATCGACCATTAAGGTAGCCCAATATTAGAAAAAGATTGGTGGCTTGTCAAGGGTCTTTGTCAATAAAAGTTAAAAAAATTTCTTCCAACAATATTTTTCTCGCTTATCGGTCGTCTTCGGCAATCCAATAGTGCATGCGGCCTTTGAATAGAATCGGAGGAAGTTTGTCGTCGCATTTCCCTTGCCTACAGTCTTCGAAGTGGATGTTGATGGTCGCTGTCCACTTGGTGTCGTCTTTTTGGTCGATATCCACGTAGTTGTTTTCACCTTTTATAAGCGCTTTGGGCGTGCCATCGATTTGAATCCATGTCTGGCTTGGGACGATGTTGTTTTTGCTGAGCTTGGGGTTATATACCATAATTTGCAGTTGGTCTTGGCGTTCGCTACGGTTTATAGGAATTTTTATTTGCAGGTAATGGTGCTGGTTTCGGATGTAGGGTATTTCGACGTCGTCCCTGTCCAATTCTTGCATGATTTCTTCGCCGTCGTTGATGCTGTACTTGAGGAAACCGCCTCCCTTGACCTCCCAGCTATCGTTGATGCCGCTACAAGCGGTAAGGTTTGCGCAGAACACTGTGCTCAAGATGCTTGCAGCAATAACGGATAAATTTTTCAAAAATGCGGATTTCATAACCTTAAAATAGAAAAAACGCCGGGTGATCCCGGCGTCAATCAAGTTTGGACAGTCTTATTCACTTCCGACTGTTTACTTCCTACTGCCTACTGCGGCGAAGCCGCCTATGCTCTTCCGTCAACGGTTCCGTCGTCGGTAGGCGGTTCCTGCGGCTTTTGCTGTGCGAAACGCGGGTCTTCGAGAACGTACAGCGGGAGTGCGGCGAGTTCCTCGTTGTCGGCGAACAAACGCACGATGTACTTGTCCGGACGGGCGAACTGCAAGCGCTGCATGTTCAGAATCATGTTGACCGCTGCCGTGTCAAATCCCTGTGCGACTTCTTGCAGCTGGATTTCGGACTGCATCGGCGGCACGATCGGGTGGCCTACGACATCTTCGATGGACAAGTTCAGCTGATGAGCGCCTGCTTCGGAACGCTGGTAGCGCAAGCGGAACGCTGCAGAACACTGCGGAATCACAAGCGGGAATTTTGCAAAAATGCGGTCAAAGGCTCCAAGAATGTTCATGCGGCCACCGATATCGTTGGCTGTGGCGGCATCACAAATTGCGGCAATTTCAATATTCATTGAGGGATCTCCCTGTGTTTGATAAATGTTTAACTAAATTATAATTATATTCGTGAAAAGACGAGGTTTTTATGGAAGAAATTCCACTTTGGTACTGGTTAATCGTATTTTTTGGCGTTGGCGCATGCGTTGGCAGCTTCTATAACGTGATTGTCTATCGCATGCCGCGCGGAATTTCGCTGATCAATCCTCCTTCGCACTGCCCGCTTTGCAAAAAGAGAATACCCATCCGCTATAATTTGCCGATTGTCGGTTGGCTTTGGCTACGCGGAAAAAGTGCCTGTTGCAAACAGCCTATCAGCGTCATTTACCCGATTGGCGAAGCTCTTTGCGGCTTGCTGGGGGCCTTGGCTCTTTATGCTGCGGCAGGCTTCGGGACGGATTTTACGCGTCCGGTGCTTTCTCCTCAAGTTTGGGCGAATGCGGCGGCTTTGTTCTGGCTTTTGCTCGGGGCGTATCCTGTGTGCGCCGTCGATTGCAAGTACAAGCTTATTCCCGATTCCATCTCGGTCGGGGGAATTGTCGCCGGGCTTTTGATTTCGCTAATTCCGGGGGGCATCACGCCGTTTGAAAGTTTGATTGGAGCTGTCGTTGCTGGCGGTGGACTTTATCTCGTCGGCTGGATTGCAACCAAAGTGCTTAAAAAAGAAGCAATGGGTTTTGGCGATGTCAAGCTTTTGGCTGGCTATGGAGCTTTGATGGGTATAACCGGTGCCGTTGAAACGTTGATTGTCGCTGCTTTGCTTGGACTTTTGGTGATGGTCCCGTATGGGATGATCAAGATCCGTAAGGCCGCTGAGGACGGTAATGAAGAAGATGGTGGACAAATTCCCTTTGGACCGTTCCTCGCTGTGGCCGCCCCCTTCATGTACCTCTGGGGCGACATCTTGATTGTGCTGTACCTGACTCACGTTCTAGAGCAGTAACAGCTTGCAATAAGCGAGGATGCACCCTCGCAGATACGGCTCTTTTTACTGTCATCCCGGCTTAAGGTCCCTGAGCCTGTCGAAGGGCCGGGATCTCCTTACACGGAACCTCTCGCGTTGTCATCCCGGCCTCCGAGCCGGGATCTCCTTACACGGCTCTAATCGCAGATACGGAACTCCTCGCGTCCCCCCTAACCACTAACCACTAACCACTGTTTACTAACTACTTTCTCTTCTTCCCCGGCCTTTGCGGCATGAACGGGCTTTTGGCTTCAGATTTGATGTTGGATTTTGTCGAAATGACTTCTTGACTGGTGATGACGGAGTCGCCGACGTTAAGACCCCGCAAAATCTGCACATTCACGCCATCGCTCAATCCAATCTTGACCGGACGCGGGGCGGCCTTGCCGTTGATGTTTATCCAGACGAGGTTGCCTTCGAGCTTTGGCTTCTTGTGCTTCTTCTTTGCTCCTGTAGCCGGAGTTCCTCCTGGTCCCATGCCCGGTGGCGGGGGAGGGAAGTTGCCACCAGCTTCGGCGGTCTTGGGACGTTGCGGGCGCGGCATATCTTTCGGGTCCATCATCGGAGTGCCTTCGGCAGGCGTGAATTTGAGCGCCTTGACGGGAATCGTAACCGCATCCGTAATTTCTTGCGTTACAATCGTGCAGGTAGCGGTCATGCCGGGCAAAAGCTTTTGATCTGGGTTTTCAGCGGTAATGACGACCGTGTAAGTGACCACGTTGCTTGTGGTCGTCGGGTTCAGGCGAACCTCTTGCACGGTGCCGTGGAACGTGTCGTTCTGGAACGCATCGACTGTAAACGAAACGCGCTGCCCAGCTTTGACTTGACCGATATCCGCTTCGTCAACGGATGCCATGACCTTCATTTGTACCAAGTCCTTTGCGATGATGAAAAGCGTCGGAGCACTCATGGAGGCGGCTACCGTCTGGCCTACGTCAACAGCACGCTTCAAAACGACTCCGTCTATCGGGCTTTTGATAGTCGCGTAACTCAAATTCAATTTTGCTTGTGCAACTTCGTTTTTACGTTGTTCTACAGAGAGCTTGGCTGCATTCAAGTTGTATTCCGCTTGCTCCAGTTCGACGGCACTTGCACTCTTGTTTTCTGCAAGTTTCTTGATGCGGTTGTAAGTGCTTTGTTTGTAATTTAAATCGTTTTCAGCACTCTTGTACGAAATTGTAGCTTGCTTTAACGTCGATTGCAACTTGGACTTGTCCAATTCGGCAATGATTTGGCCCTTCTTGACTTTGGAATTGAAATCGGCGTTGATTTTTGCAATGTCGCCAGAAACTTGCGTGCCGACTTCCACTTGGTCAACCGGCTCCAGTGTCCCTGTCGCAGAAATTGTAGTCTTGATGGTGTCTGTGACGACCTTGGTGCTGATGAGTTCGCCAACTTGGTTAGCGTCGGTATCGTTAAAGAAATACGACTTGATGCCGAAGGCGATTGCTGCCAAAATGGCGATGACGAAGATGAATTTCACAAATTTTTTCATAAGCATAGGAAAAATAGAAACATTGTTTTTTTATTACAGCAATTTTGATGATTTTGGGGCTTGTTAGGTTGCAAATTTTCTAGCTTAACAGTCATGACTCGCGTACGCAAAAAAGACGATAGTGCAGAAGTTCGTAAGGTAACTTGGGTGGGGCTCGGCTGGAACGCCGCTCTCTCTGTTGCCAAGTTTGTCGTGGGTGTTGTGGGGAATTCCCAAGCACTTGTTGCAGACGCTATTCATAGTGCGTCTGATTTCGTGACCGATGTCGCAGTGATTGTCGGCAGCCATTTTTGGAACTCTCCGCCGGACGCAGAACACCCTTACGGGCATAGGCGATTCGAAACGCTCATTACGATTGGCATTGGGCTTGCCGTTGCTGCTGTGGGCTTGGGCATCGGGTATAAGGCGGTGCTTGCGCTTTTGGCGGGCGAGGCAACGCATCCGGAAATGTCCGTTGCTGTGATGGCTCTTGCCTCTATTGTCGTGAAAGAAATTTTATTCCGCTATACGCGAAACGCAGGGCGGAAAATTCGTAGCCAAGTGCTAGAGGCGAACGCTTGGCATCACCGCAGCGATGCTTTCAGCTCTATCCCTGTGCTTGTGGCAGTCGTGTTTGCCATTTTGCTTCCGCAACTGTGGTTTGCCGACTCCGTCGGAGCGTTGGTTGTCGCGTTTTTTATAATGCATTCCGCGTATGAAATTGCGGCTCCCGGGCTTCACCAACTAGTGGATCGCGGTGCCAACCCCGATGTTCTCGGAAAGTTACGCAACTTGGCGCTGTCGCACCCGAAAGTTATTAGTTTGCATGGATTTCGCTCCCGTTACGTCGGTAGTGACCTGCATGTGGATGTCCACATCGTCGTCGATGACCAAATGACATTGAAAGATGCTCACGATGTCGCCGAAGAAGTCGAGCAGTTGCTGATTGACTCCGGCGAAAACGTCGTCGATGCGATGGTGCATATCGATCCATACAATGCCAAACGTGCCGCCCAAAACGAAATCAAGACCATCGAGAAGTAATTTTTTAACGTTCATCTTCGCCTGTCCCTCGACACTGTTACACCGACGTCTTCAAATTGTCATCCCAGCCTTGTGCCGGGATCAGCTTTTCCTTTCACACCAGTAAATATTCCAATGTGGTCTATTTCAGAAAAAAATATAAGAGTTTTTTCGGCGAATCAGTTTATATTACTTTAGTAGAACAAGAGGTAGGATTTATGGTGTTAGACGAATTTTACAAGCTGAATAATGGTCAGCGAATTCCAAAAATCGCATTGGGGACTTGGCAGACTCCAAATGATGTGGCGGCAACGGCGGTAGCGACTGCTATTGAAGCTGGATATCGTCACATTGATACTGCGATTGCGTACGAAAACGAGTCTGGCGTGGGCGAGGGGCTAAAGGCCGGCTTGAAATCAACTGGGCTTCATCGCGAAAGCATTTTCATCGCGTCGAAAATCCCTGCCGAAGTGAAAAGTTACGATGAAGCTCTTCGCTCGATTGACGAATCCTTGAAACGTTTAGATTGCAGCTATATTGATATGATGCTCATCCATGCGCCGCGTCCATGGGCCGAGATGGGGGCAAGTTCTGGAAACCGCTATTTCAAGGAAAACATCGAAGTTTGGAAAGCTCTCGAAAGTGCTTACGATGCCGGTAAAATTCGTGCAATTGGCGTCTCGAATTTTGAATTTGACGATCTCAACAACATTTTGGTGGGAGGCCATGTGATGCCCGTCGTGAATCAGATTCGTGTTCACATTGGGCATGTGCCTACGGATATGATTGATTTATGCGAACAGAACGGAATTCTGGTAGAAGCGTATTCGCCCAATGCGACGGGCCGCTTGATGCATGTGCCCGAAATTTGCACAATGGCTGCAAAATACGATGTAACAGTGCCGCAACTCGCAAGCCGCTTTGTATTGCAGCTGGGATTGTTGCCGATTCCAAAATCTACGCACGAAGACCGCATCCGTCAAAATGCTCAACTCGATTTCGAAATCAATTCAGCGGATATGGCTGCTCTGCTGGAGCTGAAAGGTGGTATATACGGATTCTCCTGATGGATAATTTCCAATGCGATAAAAAAGGTGGCTGTTTCGCCACCTTTTTTTGAATGCCTCCCCCCGGCACAAGGCCGAGGGGACAATTACTACGGATCTATTATGGATCCTATCGGCTTTCGCCTCCAGGATGACAGTATATGACTATTGACCAATGACTACTTCACATTTACTTGTCTATAGCCAAGTCCAACGCGAACAACGTATGAACCCGGTGTCGAAACCTTGACACGTGTTTCCGCATTGCTCAGTTCCCCGACAGAAAGAACTTGTCCTTTCATGTCCATGACGGCGTATTGTTTCGCAAGGCTTGGCAAATCCTCATCCAAGACAATATCGAATTCAAACGGCGATATCATCTTGACTCGGAATGAAGGCTTTGCATAATCTATACTGCTGGAACTAGACGATGCGATTTTACCACTGGAACTCGATTTGGAATTCTTGCTGCTGGAGCTGCCTTTAGTGATTTGAACCCAAGGAGATGGAAGATGGGTTTTCGCGTTATAGCCAAGAGCGATATTCCATTGTTTGGTAATGTCATTTGATGGACGAGCAGTATCTGCATATGCCGACGCATAGTCAGACTGGTCGCTGACAAGCCCTGTGCCATTGACGCTTCTGAAGTTGATGTAATCCCCTACCTGCGGGAATGTTGATTTTTGGCTGTATGTGAAAGTATGCACTGAATCAAGATTCTTGCTGTTGCTGGTTCCAGAACTAACGGCAATGCTGTCTTCAAAATGAGGGTTCTTGCCAGAATTGATGTAGAAGGAGAATATGTTATCACCATGATTCATATCGGTCTTTGCAATAGGTTCAGAAAACGTAACCGTCAATTGCGTGTATTTGCTATCAGAATTATCGGTAAAGGCACTTGCAGATAGAATAATTGGAGCGATGCGATCATAAATGAGAGCCGAATAATTCTTTGTAATAGTGGATCCGCGAGCTGAGTAATTAGCCCAAGATTTAATCCATCCCGAGCCCCGAGTTTTCACGTTCTTCGAGAGTTTCTTGCCACCAAGTTTGATTACAGGATCGCAAAACTCTGTGGTGGCATTGCACTTTGCACCAGCCTTGATATCTTCAGCTGTAAAGACTACGGAATCTTTTTCGTTTTCCCAAAAGACTACGATTTTGTGCGGAAGAGAGTCTTTATGGAATTCACGGTGATAGTAGATAACCAGAGAGTCGCCTATACCATCGAGGTATTCTTTATCAGCACTGTAGTAAGGCGTTGGGACGTTAATGTTATTAGTGGCCTTTACGCCGTGAACGTCAAAGATGTCTGCAAATTGCGGAGTCGGAACTGGCGGTTCCAAGAACTGCATATTTGTGTATGTTGCCTGCATAAAATTTGAATACGGCACCACAACATGAAGTGTTGCTGTTCCGCTACCGTCAGCATTTTTTTCATAGCCTTTTTGAGACTGGACAGTAATCGTAGCACGACCATTCACAACTTGGCTTCCAGCGACAATGTTGATACCCGAAGATGTTTTGGAACCCTTCGTAAGCGGAAAATTGCAGAGTTCACCACAAGGAGCGTTTTCAGCATCGAGAGCGACAAGGTAGAAGGGATAAGAGGAACCCTTCATACGGCTTCCTTTCACGTTGTCAGGATCTTGCGTTACGATGTTAAATGTGGAATCAGAATCCACAAATACAAGTCTCGGCAAGAAGAATTTGAGCGTAGCCTTACGGGAATTGCCCGATACACCGACGATAACGGAATCGACTGCCACACTCATATCGGCGGACGGGATTGTCACATAAATAGTATCGATACCAGTTTCACCAATGACAGAACCCATTAACGGATCCAAGATTTTAAGTTTTCCGTTATTCATCTTATAGAACTGAACGTTTTTGTTGTCGTTTTTCACCTGCAAGGTATATGGAATATTTGGAGAAGCATATATTTCGAGAGGGTCGGTGCAACCCGCTTGAACACACGGATCAAAAATAGTACCCACATAAAGCTTCAACATCTGGCTAGGATCTGGGTAGCCCTGATTATCCGGGAGAGAAGCCCTAGCTAGAGTTTTATATTCATGCAGGCTATTCTTCTTGCCATCGGCATAAATAGCAACGGCATCGCGGTTCGCTACACCGATAGAACCCTTGACGTTGATTTCAATATACTTGGAGTCAGAGCCTATCTTGGCTACAAGGTAGTACTTACCTGGCAGCAAATATTCGCTCAGCTTTTCTTCATTGATAATGGGCTCACCAGGAACAGTAACGTTGATGGCGCAAACATCATCTTTAGAGCAACCAAACTTTGGATGGCTATTAAAAAAGTCATTATTAAGAGAGCCTTCACTGGTAACCACAATCTTACCGGCATCTTGACCGGTCTTATCCTTCGTTACCATGAAATTAATTTTTTCCTTAATATCCTTTCCGCATTTTTCAGTATCGCCACCGCCTAAAGCCGCGGCGCACGAACCATTGCCGGACTTCTTGTAGCAGAGCTTATAGATATTGTCCCCATATTCCATGTACCTAACAATATCCTGCTTATCTTCATATATAATACCGGTTATCTGTTCAAGGAACATGTTCGTCTTGATACGGACGTTACTCATCGTCGTACGGCGGTCGCAGAAGAAGATGTCGATATCGAAAGACCTACCCCAAATAGTATCAAGTCCATAACCGTTTTTCTTTAAGAAGTAGTCTACATCTACATAACCCGGAGCGGCTAGGTGAATACCGCCAATGTCAACAGCGAGCTTGTTGTCGATAAAGACCCAAATATCGTCGTCGCCACGGAAATTGAACTTCAAGTTCGGTTTGTAGCGGAATTTCGCATGAGATTCGAAGCAAAAATGCTGGTTACGGCCTCCATTGACACTCTTTGAATCTTCAGTCGATTCCCAACGACCCGTTGCAGTACCCTTCGTTTCACTATCTTCTGCATAGAACGGCCAATCTGTAGGGGCTTCATTGGGGCAACTCCAACCAAAGACGCAAGCTTCCTGAGTCGCGGTGCCGAGTTTCAAATCCCGATTTATAGCCGTCGTCGTACCATCACCATCGGCAAAGAGGTGATTGTTAACACCACAATCAAAGCCTTTAGACCAACCTGGGCCATTGCAGTAAATGTCAATCTTCGGAATCTGTTCTGTTGGGTCATTAGCACGGAGGAACGGTCCGTAGAACACTGGACCTTGAGCCCAATGCTTGGTACGAGCCTTCGGTGCTGGAGTCTGGACAGAACCATCCGGCAAAAGGGTTGCGATAATCTTTGCGTCATCAGTAGCTTCTACAGGATAGAAACCTCCTTGAACAGGAGTTTTGAGTTCAGGATTCGTATAATAGTCTGAGTCAAATTCCCACTTTCCATCGGGAGAACGATCGAATTTCATATCATAGCAAGACATTTCGTTCACGCCTTTTGTATAGGTGAACATCATATCGAAGGTTGCTTGATCCAAGAAACACTTTTTACCAGCAGCGGTAAGTTTCATTTTCTTCTTGCCATTTTCAATAGCAAGAGTCGATTCTACAAGCCCTTGATGGACTCCGATACAATTTTCAATAGCAGGTAAAGCACTCTGATCCTTCTGGCAGCCTTCCTGGAATCCGTCGCCCTCTTTATAGCAGGAGAACAACGGATGCAAATCAGCATCGGTATCGTAAATCACAGCAGCAAGCATATACGAGCAGGTACCAACGGCTTCAGTCGGCATCGTTGCAGACCAGCCATAAACGGCATCGTTGCCAAGCGCATCCGCTTGATTTTCATCCGCCAAAAAATACACTGCGTCATGATAGTTCGGATCGGACTCAAAAAACGAGAACAAATCAGCCAATGCAATAGGTTCGGCAGGATACCATTCATTCAAAGCCTTTTCGCCGCCCATCCCGATTGCAGCTTTCTTTTCTATATCATCGTCTCTATAAAGAATGACGCTCGATGGCAGAGCTTTATCAATTTTCCCATCGAGTATATAGCGTCTGTAATACCATCCGCAATGTTCATTATCGACATACATTTCTACTTCGTTTTTGCCATCTTCTAGGAGCATCGGCGTAGAGCTTCTCCAAGTCTTGTTATCTGGAAGGAATATATAGAAGTCCTTGACGACCGGCTTAGACGTAGTTACATAAACCTGGCCTTCTTTCGTGATATCCGGGTGTTCCTGGATCCAGATTTCGCCTTCGGTTCCGACATCAGAACATCTAAAGCCCTCAACACTAGCGTTATTCGGTTTTACATTGACGCCATTTCTTGTAACGCAAAAGCCATCATTGCAATCATTTTTGTTAACACCATTGATGTAGAAAACATCATCGTCGTTAGTTTTTGTGACACCGAGATCAAGCGTTGTCCAGCCATTATCCGCTAACTTAGGTGCTGGAAAGGGAACACCTTGTCCAGCAATCATCAAGTACGCGCTAGTCCAGCCATCTGGGAGCTTAAAATGGACTTTTGGCGAACAATAGCTATTGCTCATTGTTGATGTTTTCAAGTTTGCCCATGCATTTGTGACGCTTAAAGCAATTGC
>JAEEGK010003805.1_pt1 | contig 37350 bp, 18 predicted proteins | sample 8958771 | NCBI WGS metagenome assembly JAEEGK01 (sample SAMN16246547, study PRJNA631951) | gut metagenome | biome: gut microbiome; feature: rumen; material: SC-attached | host: Bos | place: Iran: Karaj | collected 2018-10
TTTTATTTTTTTAAATTTTCTAAAAATAAATAATCAGTAATTTTTGGTTTTATATTTGAAATAAAATCTAATCCAATTTCTCCTCCTTCTGTAATATGATGAGTCCATATTATTGAATCAGTTAAAATAAAAGTAAAATTATTAATTTTATTATTTTTATCAAATATTATTTTATCTTTTACTATAAATGCATGTGTATAATCTTCATCATATGAATATAATTGTTTTAATTCTTTTTCTTTTTTTAAAAAAGTTGATTTTGATGAATAGTATTTTGTATTATTTGTACTGTTGTTTTTTTCATCTATTATAAAAAAAGTTATTGAATGCATTTTTATATTTATTGGAAGTGTTTCTTCATGAGAACCTAACTTTATATTTATATATATGTCATTGAAAAACATTTTATTCATAAAATCTTCCTCATTTTTAATATTAGGTTTGTGAGTTTTAAATGGGATAATTATATATAAATTTATTGGAATAATAGAAAATAAAAGTATTAATATCTTTAAATTTTTCATTTTTAAATAATTGTTAATGTTAATTAAATTAGAGAAATTTTATTTAAATTAATTATTTTAATAATTTAAGTAATAGTATTTAAGAAAATAAAAGTGGGAAATTCTTTTAAAATTTTAATATATATTTTAATTTTTAATTAATGAAATAAAAATTAAAATATTATATATTTTTCCTTTTATTAATGATTGAAAATAATTAATAATTATTAATTTTTACAATAATAAAAATGAATAATATAAATATAAAAAACAATTTTAATTATAAAGAAAATATTGAAGATATTTTATGTATAATTGAAGAAAAAACTGATAAAATGATATATAAGAATAAAATTGTAAAAGAAAATTTAAAATTAGTAAATAAATATGAAAAACTTTTATTTAAATTAAAAGAAAAACTATATCAAAAAAAAGAAGAAAATAAATTATTAAAAGAAATACTTATCCATAAAAGGAAAAGAAGAATAGACATAAATGAAATCATTTTTTTATATATAGAATATCTAAATTTATTCAATAATAGTTTAAATAATAAATTATTTTTTTATCAAGAAAAAGAAATGTTAATTAATTATAAAAATAGATTAATTAATGAATTTATAAAATCAAATGATAATAAAGTAAATAATGATTTTGAAGAAAAAAATAATGAATATAAAAAAAGTATTAAATTAACAAATTCAATAAATTTAGAAACAAATGAAAATATTGATTATATAAAACCAGAAGAAATAAAAATTAATAGGAATAAAATAAAAAAAAAGAAAAATAAAAAAAGTCATAGTTTTAATTCTAGTAAAACATCTCTTAATTTAAAAAATAAGGAAATAGTTTTTTTTGAAGAAAACGAGACTGAATTTAAAAACAAAAATACAATTATAAATAAATCACCAAAAAAAAATAATTCTGAAATAATTGAAAATGAAAATAAATTTGAAGAAATAAATGAAAGTCTAATTAAAAGTGATACTAAAAAAAATAAAAATAATATATTAAAGAAAAGAAATAACATAAAATTATTGAAAATAAATTCAGATAATAAATCAAATAATATTACTATTAATACAGAACAAAAAGAATTAAATAAAAAATCAATACCACACAATCATTCAACATATTATTTAATTGAAGCAAGAGAAAATTTAAAAAAAATATTATTTAAAGAGCCTGTATTAAGAAGTAAAATTTTAAATGAAACTTACCATCCTAAAATAAAAAAGAGTAAAAGTATTATAATTTGTAATAAAAAAAATTTAAAAACTCATCAAAAAATTATAAAAAAGAAAAATAAAGTAATTTTAGTTGATCAGAAAAGAAATTCAGAATTAAGACATTTATTTTTTAATAATATTTTAATCAATTCAATAAAGAATAAATTTTTAAATGAGGAGAAGATTACAAATTATAAATTATATGAAAGTTTAATAAATATTATATTTATAAAAATTACTCTTTATCAAAATATAATTAAAAAAAATATTTTTCAAATAATTAAAAGATTTAGTAAATGTAATATACATTTCTTTATAAATAAATGGATAATCAATTATTTAATTGGTAAAAGAATAAGTAATATATTAATAAATCTGTCAAATATATATAATATTAATATGAAAAATAATAAAATTGAAATTATAAATGATAATAAATTTTTAGATGAATTAGATTTTTCAAGTAATGAAAAAATAAATAAAACGAATGAATATAAAATAAGTTTATTAGAATTTAAAAAAATAGAAAAAGAAACTAAAGAAATTGAAAAGAATATATCAAATTTTACAAATAATATTAATTAAATTTAGTAAATTGAAAGTTAAATATTCAATTATATTGATATGTATACTTTAAATATTTTAAATTTTTTTTAAATTATATTATAAAGAATAAAAAAATAAAATAAAAATGTCTTTAGTTCAGTTACAATTTTATATATTTAAATATATTTCTAGAAATAGATTAAAAAAGAAAGAAGATTAAAAATAAGAATATTTTAATTAATAATCAAAAAATCCTTATAAATCATTAATAAAAAACATAAAATAATTAAATAAAAATAAAAAATGAAAAAAAAAATCCCAAAAAAAATTAATTTAATTTCATAAACTAATATCCAAAACAACAAAATATATAAACCAAAAAAATAAAAAAATTTTAATTTAATAATGAACGCAATACTACAAGACGTAAAGCCTGTAGTTTGGGTAAAATGGAAAAATCGTGAGCCAAATACATCACCTTTACCTCGTAATGGTCACACATTAACCCAATTTAATGGTAAATTTCTTTTATTTGGAGGAGTTGCAAATGGACTTGAAGATCCAAATTCTAAAAAAGTATGTCCAATAAATGATATGTGGCAATTTGAAATTTATCCTAAAAATAATTATGGTTGGTCTAAATTATCTCCTAGAGGAACAGTACCTCCTCCAAGAGCAAATCATACTGCTACAACTATTAAAAAAAATGGAAGAGATGAATTTATATTTTTCTTTGGTGGTGCTGGTGAAGATGGAAAATATAATGATTGTTATAGATATGATCATTCAGAACAAAAATTTACAAAATATGATATTGTTGAGAAAGCTGAGAAAAATGATGAAAAAGAACCTACTAAATATTTATGTCCTTGTCCAAGAGCTGGTCATTCTGCTGTAAGTCATAATGGTAAAGTATATATGTTTGGTGGTAATGGTGGAAGAGGATATGAAAATTCAATATTTAAAGATTTATGGTGTTTTGATCCAGAAAGTAAAAAATGGGAAGAAATTGAATATAAAAATGAAAATCCTACTTATCCTGAATTAAGAACTTCACAATCAATGTTTGTATTCAATGATGAATTATATGTTTATGGTGGATGGAATACTATTCAAGGATTCTTTAATGCAATTAAATATAATTTTGAAAGTAATGAATGGACTAGTGCTAATATGCAACTTGAATCATTTCCTGTTTGGAATCATTGTGGTATTTTAGTTGAATCTGGTCCTGGTTGGAAATATTTTATATTTGGTGGAAGTAGTAAAGTTTTTGATGAAACTAAATTAAGAGAAAGAGCTGATTGTACTAATAAAATGATTTATTGTGATATGGAAGATGAAGATTTAAAAGAAGTTAAATTAAATGAAGTTGAACCTGGTGAAACACAATTAATGCCAGAACCACGTGAAGATGCTGCTATGATTTATTATCAAAATTCTAAGAATTTATTCCTTTTTGGAGGATGGAATAATCAATGGTTTAATGATGTTTATTCAATTTGTGTTTCTGCAATTGTAGGACCATCATATTCAGTTAAAAGTCTTGAACCACCAATGGGAAGAATATCAGGTAATGAAGAAGTTCGTTTATTTGGTTCTAAATTAGCAGCTGGAAATATTACAGTTTATTTCATTTTAGGTTCAAAATATGCACAAACAACTGCAGAATGGATAAGTGATACTGAATTAAAATTCTTAACTCCTGTTTTTAGTGAACCTAGTTTTATTAATCCTAATAATAGATTCTCTGGAACAAAAGATTGTGATGTTTATATTAAAATTGATAATGAAGAATTATCTACAAATCCTATGAGATTTTCTATTTATTATGATACTGATGCTTCTAAATCAATTTTCTTTGGTCCTGCTTGTTTAAATGGTGGTACTCCAGGTGAACCAACTTGCTTTATGATTAGAGCTAGAAATGATGAAAATGAAAATCGTTTAAGTGGTTTAGATAAATTTGATTGTTCTGTTGTTTCTGAAAGTGATATGACTAAATCAGTTCCTACTGAAATTACTGATTTAAAAAATGGTACTTATATGGTTAAATTCACTGTTCCAAAAGCTGAAGGACCTGAACCTGAAAAATATAGAATTAGTGTTAAATTAATTGGAGATAAAGAAAAAGTTGATATTAGAGGTAGTCCAATTACTGTTGAATTTAATGGTACTGATAAAGCAAATAATGAATTTGTTGGTAAATATATGGCTGAAAAATTCTTAAAAGCAAATGTTGATAGATTAGAAAGTGAAATGAAAAGATTATATGATACTTCTAATACTGAAGGTAAAGATTTAGATGATATTTATCAAATTATTGAAATTAAAAATTCAAATAAAGAAATTGAAAAAGTTTCTGATGATTTTGATTTAACAATTAATCAATTATTAGAATATTATGTAGATGGAGATTTAAATTCCAAAAAAGCTTTAATTAAAGATTATCATAAAGATAGAATTGAACATTTAAGAAAGATGCATGATGATTTATTAGAAATGAGAAAGAACTCATCACAAACAATATCACCAGTTATCAATGATAAAACTGAAGAATATAAAAATAGAATTAAAGACTTTTATTCAAAACTCAATCAATTCGGTCCACAAATTAAAAGAGAAGAATTTGCAACAAAATATGAAATTGGATATGAAGAATCCTTTAAACAAATGGCAAATAAAAATCAAGAAGTTGCAGAATTTGAAAAGGAATTAGAAACATATACAGATATTATGAAGAATTTAGGTTATCCAGATGAAACAGCAGCTTGTCAAAAATCAATTGAAAATTCAAAGAATGAAATGAAATTATTAGATGAAATGTGGAATTTCATAAAAGAAACTCAAGAATTATTAGAAGGATTTAAAGCAACAGCATGGCCTGATATTGATGGTCAAGCTATGGATGAAAAGATTTCTCAAGGATTAACAAAGAAAAATAATCAAATGAGAAAGAAATTAGGTTCATATACTGCTGTTATGGATTGTGTACAAAAAGAAATTAACTTATGGAAGAAATTAGTTCCTTTAGTTACATATCTTAAAAATGATTATATGAAAGAAAGACATTGGGCCGAAATTAAAAAAGAATTAAATTGTCCTGATTTAGTAATTGATGAGAATTTAAAATTACAAAGATTTTATGATATGAGAATTCAAGAAAAAGCAGAACAAATTCAAGAAATTACTGATAAAGCAGCAGCTGAAGATAAGATGGGTAAGAAATTAGATGAAATTGATAAGAACTGGAGTGAATATGAATATGAAATTAAAGATTATGAACGTGTACCTGGTGTTAAATTATTAAGTATTAATGAAGATCAATATGCTACTTTAGAAGAAAATATGCAACAAATTCAAACTATGGTTCGTAATAAATATAAAGCTTTTTATGAAGAAAGAATTAATAAATGGAAAAATGATTTGAATGAAATTAATGAAGTCTGGGTTGCTTTATCTGAAACTCAAAAAACTTGGACTTTCCTTGAAAGTTTATTCATTGGATCTGATGAAATTAAGAAAGAATTACCAAAAGAAACAGAAGAATTTCAACATATTGATAGAGAAGTTAAAGAAATTTTAAAAACTGGAGTTGGAGTTAAAAATATTTCTAATTTCTCAAATAGTAAATTTGATGAAGGACAAGAAACAGAAAGAACTTTATTAGCTTGGTTAAAAAATATTCTTGAAAGATTATCAGTTTGTGAAAAAGCTCTTAATGCATTTATGGAAACTAAAAGAGTTGATTTCCCTCGTTTTTATTTCATGTCATCAGTTGATCTTCTTGATGTCTTATCAAATGGTAATAATCCTTTAGCTATTAATAAACATATTTCTAAAATTATTATTGCTATGGATTCACTTGAAATGGAAGGTGGTGGAAGTAGTGGACAAAGACCTTCTGCTAAAACTATGATTACAAGAGTTGGTATTGAAAAAATTCCATTTGATGCACCATTTATTTTAACTGGTAAAGTTGAATTATATTTAGTTGAAATTTTAGAACATATGAAAAGTACTTTAAAAGCTATTGTTAAAAGATCTATTGAAGATGTTAAAAGTATGGATCAATTAGAATGGATTAAAAAAACACCTTCTCAAGTTTGTTTACTTACTGAATTAATGAAATTTGTAATTTCTGTTGAAAATGGTATTAATGGATTAAAAAATAATGCAAATGCTATGAAAAATGTTTTAGATCATCAATTAAAAGCTTTAGGTGCACTTATTAATGCTGTTATGGAAAATCTAGATACTGAAACAATGGATAAAGTTATGGTTCTTATTAAAGCAGAAACTCATGAAAGAGATGTTATTGAAAAATTAGTAGAAGAAAAAGTTAATAGAGTTGATGACTTTATTTGGCAATCACAAATGAAAGCATATTGGGATAATGAAAAAGGAGATTGTCATTTAGATGTTTGTGATGCAACAATATGGTATGGTTATGAATATTTAGGAAATGGTGATAGATTAGTCGTTACTCCTTTAACAGATCGTATTTATGTCACAGCTACACAAGCTCTTCACTTAAAGATGGGTTGTTCTCCAGCAGGTCCTGCAGGTACAGGTAAAACTGAAACTACAAAAGATTTAGCTTCTGCTATGGGTAAAGCATGTTATGTATTTAACTGTTCAGAACAAATGGATTATAAAACTATGGGTGATATCTTTAGAGGATTAGCTGCTTCTGGTTCTTGGGGATGCTTTGACGAATTCAATAGATTAGTACCAGAAGTCTTGTCTGTATGTTCTATGCAATTTAAATGTGTTACTGATGCTTTAAAGAAAGAAGAAAGTGAATTCATTATGGAAGAAAAGAAATGTCATTTAGATCCAACTTGTGGTGTTTTCATTACAATGAATCCAGGTTATTTAGGTAGATCAGAATTACCAGAAGGACTTAAAGCTCTTTTCAGACCAATTACTGTCGTTGTTCCAGATTTTGGTATGATTTCAGAAAACTGTCTTATGGCACAAGGTTTCCAAGAAGCAAAAATGTTAGCCAAAAAATTCGTCGTCTTATATGCATTATGTCAAGATCTTCTTTCAAAACAAATGCATTATGATTGGGGTCTCAGAGCTATTAAATCTGTCTTAGTCGTTGCAGGAGCTTTCAAAAGAGCTGATAGAGATATGACTGAATTACAATTACTTAAAAGAGCACTTAGAGATTTCAACTATCCTAAAATTGTTCAAGATGATATTCCAATTTTCGATGGTTTAATTGGTGATTTATTCCCTAAAGTTGAAGTTGCTCGTAAGAGAGATATGAACTTTGAAAAGAAAGTTGAAGAAGCATGTTTAGTTGTTAATGAAAAAAGAAATGCAAGAGGTCAAATTGTTGAAGAAGATGGTTTACCAACATTTAAATTCTCAAAAGAAGATGGATTTATTCTTAAATGTGTACAATTAAAAGAACTTATTGAAATTCGTCACTCTGTCTTTATTATGGGTAATGCCGGAGCAGGTAAAACATCAACATGGAGAACATTAGCAAAAGCCTTTGAATTAGCAGGAAAAAAAACAGAAACTAAAGATTTAAATCCAAAATCTATTGCTAGTGATGATTTATATGGTAAATATATTAATATTCAAACAAGAGACTTCAAATATGGTATTCTTTCAACAATTATGAAAACTATGAGTAATGCACCAGATAAAAATCAAAAATGGATTATTCTTGATGGTGATCTTGATGCACATTGGATTGAAAATATGAACTCTGTCATGGACGATAATAAAGTCTTAACACTTCCTAATAACGATCGTATTGATTTACTTCCACATATGAGAATGTTCTTCGAAATCAGAGATTTAAAATTCGCTTCAAAAGCTACTGTATCTCGTGCAGGTATTTTATATATTACTGATGATGATGGTTATCAATATAAAGGATTTATTAAATCATGGATGCAACAAATGAGATTCAGAAAGAAGATTGAACAAGAAACTATTGTTAACTTTGAAACATTCCTTGAACCATGTCTTAAATTCTTAAAGAGTGCTAGATTCATTGTTGATCAAGTTTTCCAAATTACTTTCGTTATTGGATTCTGTAAAATTCTTGAAGCTTATATTGAAAAGAAAGAAGCTTGTATGAATAAAGATCCTAAAAAACAACTTAAAGGAGATGATGAACCATATCCAGGTTATGAACTTCTCTTCTGTTTCGCTGCTATTTGGTCAATGGGAGCTATTCTTACTGATAAAGATGGTGTTGACTATAGAAGAACTTTCTCTGATTGGTTTAGACAAACATATAAAAACTTCAAAATTCCACCTAAAGGTTCAGTATTTGATTATTATGTTATTATGGATGCTGAAAATCCAAGATTTGAAGAATGGACTCAAAAAATACCAGAAATTGAATTTAAACCAGGTGAAAATATTAAATATATTACAGTCCCAACATCAGAAACTGTTTCAGTTTCAGAACTTATGGAAAAATTATTAGAAATTGGACATCCTTCACTTCTTATTGGTATGGCTGGTTGTGGTAAAACTCAAATTGCTAATGGTATGCTTGAATCTAATAGAGCTAAAAATGAAAAAACAAATTCATTTACTTATGTAACAGTTAACTTCAACTATTATTCAGATACATATATTATGCAAAGTGTACTTATTCAAAATACAGAAAAATTCTCACAAAGAACATTCGTTCCTAAAGGTAATCCTAAATTAATGGCAATCTTCATTGATGATCTTAACATGCAAAAACTTGATTCATGTTTAACACAAAATGCTATTGAATTAGTTCGTCAATTTATGGATTATAAACATATTTATGAATGTCAAAAGATGGAGCTTATGGAGTTTATGAATATTCAATTTATTGCTTCAATGAATCCAACAGCAGGTTCATTTAATATTAATCCTCGTTTACAACGTCACTTCTGGATTTGTTCAATTCCATTCCCATCAGATGAATCAATTAGAACAATTTATCAATTCTTCCTTACTGGTCATTTCAAAACATTCCCAGAACCAATTCAAGAATTAACAAAAGGTTTAGTTGCTGGTATTGTTAAATTACATAAATGTGTCTTTGCTAAATTCAAAAAATCTGCTATTAACTTCCATTATGAATTTAATATTAGACATATTACTGGAGTATTCCAAGGTGTTCTTATGTCTACAGTTGAAAAATTCAAAGATCCAGAAAAAGTTGCTAAATTATTTGTTCATGAAGCTGAAAGAGTTTATGGTGATCGTTTAGTCTCAGTTAAAGATTTAAATACATTTAGAGGTGAATTATCAAGTGAAGTACTTAAAGTAGCATTTGCTGGTAAATATAATTTAGGTAAATATCTTACTGAAAAATCAGAACCAATTATTTTCTGTCGTTTTGTAAATGGTTACTTAGATAATGTTTATGAAATGGCAAATAAATTATCAGATGTAAAAGATAAAGCAAATCAAGCTTTAAGTGAATATAATGATCAATTTACAAGAATGGATCTTGTACTTTTCGATGATGCAGTTAAACATGTTTGTAGAATTACTCGTATTATTTCATCTCCATCAGGTCATGCTAACTTAGTTGGTGTCGGAGGTTCAGGTAAACAATCACTTTCAAAATTATCAGCATTTATTTGCCAATATGATACTTATGGTATTGTTATATCATCTGATTATAGACTTAACTCATTTAAAGAAGATTTACAAAAAATGTTTAATAAAACTGGTTTATCAGATGATGCAGGTTTACTTTTCATTTTAACAGAAAATCAAATTATAGATGAAAAATTCATGGTTCTTATAAACGATCTTTTATCTTCAGGAGATATTCAAGATTTATTCTCACCAGACGATAAAGAAGTTATTTATGGTAAAGTTAAAGCAGCATGTAAAGCAGCAACAAGAAAAGATACACCACAAGATGTATGGAACTTCTTCATTGGAAGAGTTAAAAAGAATTTACATGTTACACTTTGTTTCTCACCAGGAGAGAATTTAAGAAATAAAGCAAGAAAATTCCCATCAATTATAAACAGTACTGTAATCGATTGGTTTCAACCATGGCCAGAAGAGGCACTTACATCAGTCGCAAGAGAACAACTTAAAAAAGATTTAGAAGATGTTGGAGAAGTTGAATGGTTCGAAAGTGTTGTTAAATTCATGCCTACTTCATTTAATATTGTCGGAGGTAAAGCTCAAGAAATGCTTGAAGCTGATAGAAGATATACTTATATTACACCAAAATCATTCTTAGAATTACTTAAATTATTCGGTTCAATGTATCATAAAAAAGTTAATGCTATTATTGAAAATAAAGGTAAATTAGAATCAGGTCTTAATAAATTAAAAATTGCTAAAGAATCAATTTCTGTTCTTGAAGCTGAATTAGAAGTTAAAACAGTTGAAATTAGTAAAATCAAAGTTGAAGCAGAAGCTAAAAATAAAGTAGCTCAAGAAAAAGCAACAGTAGTCGGAGGTGAACAAGAAAAAGCAACTGCAGAAGAAGCAAGAGTATCTGAAATGAAAGCTAAAATTGAAGAAGAAAGTGCAAAATGTCAAGCAGAACTTAATAAATTTAAACCTATTATGGACAATTGTATGACATTAGCCAAATCAATTAAAAAAGAAGATTTAGATAAAGTCAGACAAATTAAACCAGCTCCTCCTCAAAAAATTATGGATATTCTTACTGCTATTCGTATTATGGTTGCTGGTCAAATTAATGATTATATTCCAATTGAAGTTGATAACAAAGCTTATCCTAAGAAAAATGATAAAAATGATATTTTAGCTTTATTACTTGATACAAAGAAATTAATTGATGCCCTTCAATATTTCTTAGAAGTTATTAAACAATTCAAATATAATGTTAAAAACTTTGAAAATTTAACAAATAAATTCCCACAATATTTCGTTGAAGAAGATTTCGATAAAAACGCAGAAGAATCTCTTAAAGCAGCTAAAGGAGTAGATATCTTATTCAAATGGTTATATTATATGAATCAATTCTTTAATGCAGCCAAAACTGTTGAACCTATGCAAAAGAATGTCGATCAAAAAACTATTGAATTAAGAGAAGCAGAAGAAAAACTTAAAATTGTACAAGAACAAGTAGCTCAATTAAATGCTGAATTGGCAATTGTTATGGCTGAAAAGGAAAAAGCAGAAAAAGAATTAAATGATGCCGTTGCAGAAGAAACAAAATGTAAAAATAAATTATCATTAGCAAGGAGATTCACAAATGCTTTAGGAAGTTCTAGTGAAAGATGGACAATTAATATTAAAGAATATGATGAACAACTTGCACTTATTATTGGAGATATTTTAATAGCATCTGCTTTTGTTTCATATTGTGGTCCATTCCCTAAGAAATATAGAGAAAAGATTAAAGAATCATTCTTCCAATTTATTGAAGCTAATAATATTCCAAAATCAGAAAACGCATTTGATCCACTTAAAATATTAACAAATGATGCAGAAAAAGCAAAATGGAATAATCAAAAATTACCAGCTGATCCAGTTTCTATTGAAAATGCAACCATTCTTACAAATTCAGAAAGATGGTCACTTATGATTGATCCACAATTACAAGGTATTAAATGGATTAAAGAAAAAGAAAAAGATAATGGATTAACTCTTCTTAGAATGAATAATAAGAAATTAATTAATATTATTGGAGAATGTATTGAAGATGGTAAAACAGCAGTTCTTGAAAACTTAGATGAAATGATTGATGCCACATTAGGTCCAATTATAGGTAGAAATGTTTATAAAAAGAAATTCTATAAATTAGGTAATGAAACACATGAAATTCATCCTAAATTCAGATTCATTATGCATACTAAATTATCTAATCCACATTATCCACCAGAAATTCAAGCAGAAGCATGTTTAATTAACTTCTCAGTTACTGAAGATGGTTTAGCTGATCAATTATTAGCTATTATTGTTAAGATGGAAAGACCTAAACTTGCACAAAGAAAAGAACAAGTTATTCAAGATCAAAATGAATATAAGATTAAATTAATGGAACTTGAAGAAGCTATTCTTTCAGATTTAAATCAAGAAGGTGATTTATTAGAAAATGAACCTATGGTTGAAAGATTAGAAAATTCAAAGAAAGTTTCTGAACAAGTATCAGTTGCTATGAAACAATCAAGAGAAGCTGAAAAAGAAATTAATGAATCATCTAATGCTTATAGTCCAGCTGCTGCAAGAGGATCTCTTGTATTTTTCTTATTCACAGAATTATATAAATTACATACATTCTATAAATTCTCTTTAGAATCATTTATTTTTGTTATTAGAAGAGCTATTAAAGATGTTGCTGGTAAATGGAATGCTAAATTACATCCAGAAAAAGAAAAGAAGAAAAATGAAGAAGAAGAAAAGAAGGAAGAAGAAGCACCAAAAGAAGGAGGTGAAGAAAAGAAAGAAGGTGAAGAAGCACCAAAAAAAGAAGGTGAAGAAGCACCAAAAGAAGGAGGTGAACAAAATGATGGTGTTGAAAAAGCAGAAGCAGAAAAGAAAGAAGAAGGTGAAGAAAAGAAAGAAGGTGAAGAAGCACCAAAAGAAGAAGGTGGAGAAAATGATAATATTGAAAAAGCAGAAGAAGAAAAGAAAGAAGAAGAAAAGAAAGAGGAAGAAGAAGAAGAAGAAGAAGATATTAATGAAGATATGCCTGATAATCTTAGATTACAAAGAGTACAAGATTTAGTTAATGCTATTACTGAATTTGCATTCTTCTATGTAAGAAGAGGTCTATTTGAATCACATAAATTAATTTTCGCAACTCTTTTAACATTCAGAATTTTACTTAAAGCTGGTCAAATTGTTCCAGAAGAATTACAATTCCTTATTGAAGGTAAAAAAGGTGATTTAGAAGAAGTAAGTGCTCAAACAAAAGAAATTCTTAAAGATTATCAAATTGCTAATGTTCGTGGTTTAGAAAAATTAGATATTTTCTCAGGATTACTTGATATCATTTCATCAAATAGTGAAAGTACATATTGGAGAAAATGGCTTAAAGATGAAAAAGCAGAAGAATCAGAAATGCCAAAATCAATGCAAAAATTAACAGATTTCCAAAAATTATTAGTTATAAAAGCTTTAAGACCAGATCGTATTACATCAGCAATTACAAATTATATTAAAGATAAAATGACTGATAAATATATTGAATCAACAACATTTGATATGGAAGCTACATTTAAAGAAACTAATAACTTAACTCCAATATTCTTTGTATTATTCCCTGGTATTGATCCAACTAAAGATGTAGAAGCCTTAGGAGCTAAAATGAATAAATCAATTGCAGCAGGTACATTTATTAATATTCCTATGGGTCAAGGTCAAGAAGATAGAGCAAATAAAATGCTTGAAGAATGTGCAGTTGAAGGTAAATGGATTATGCTTCAAAATCTTCATCTTATGCAAAGATGGATTAAACGTTTTGAAAATGATTTAGAAAGAGTTTCTCAAACAGCTCATCCAGATTTTAGATGTTTCATTTCATCAGAACCACCAGCATTACCAACAATTGATATTATTCCAGAACCAATTTTACAAGCTTCAATTAAAGTATCTAATGAAGCACCACAAGATCTTAAAGCAAATATGAAAAGAGCACTTAATAACTTTGATGAAGAAAGACTTAATTCATGTTCAAAGAAAAATGAATTTAAAGCAATATTATTCTCACTTTGTTTCTTCCACTCTCTTATTATTGGTAGAAGAAAATTCGGTGCAATTGGTTGGTCTACAAAATACAACTTCAATGAAGGTGATTTACAAATCTGTGCAGATGTACTTAATAACTATCTTGAAAAATATGAAAAAGTACCTTATGAAGATTTAAGATATTTATATGGTGAAATTATGTATGGAGGTCATATTACAGATAATTGGGATAGAAGAACTAATAATGCTTATCTTAAAACTCTTATTAGACCAGAATTACTTACAGGAGCAAATCTTGCAAAGAACTTTAAATCACCTGATCCAAGTAAATTCAATTATGAAGCATATCAAAAATATATTAATGAAAAATTACCACAAGAATCTCCAATATTATTCTATTTACATCCTAATGCAGAAATTTCTTATTTAACATCTCAAGGTCAATATCTATTTGAATGTGTTCTTGATATTCAAGGAGGTGGTGGTTCAGGTGGTTCATCAGGAGGACAAGGTAAAGGAGATTCATTAACAGAAACAATTAAGAAATATGATGAACGTCTTAAAGAAAAAACAACATATAACATTCATCAACTTAGACAAAAAGCAGGAAAATCACCATCACCATATGATATAGTTGCATTCCAAGAATGTGAAAGATTAAATATGATATTCTCTTCATGTATAAAATCATTAGAAGATTTAGAAAAAGGTCTTAATGGAGAACTTAATATAACAGATGCAATGGAAGCTTTACAACAATCATTACAATATAATAAAACACCACAATCATGGAGTGATGCAGCTGGATATCCATCAAAGAAACCATTATCATTCTGGTTTGATGATTTAATGAAAAGACATGATCAAATGGATGAATGGACAAAAGAATTAAAAGCACCAAAATGTGTTAATATTACATTATTATGTAATCCAATGTCATTTATTACAGCAGTTAAACAATTTACAGCAAGAGCTAAAATTTTACCTTTAGATGATTTAGATACAATGACTGAAGTAACAAATATGACTGAAGATATGGTTAAAGATTATCCTGCTGATGGTGGAGTATATTTAAGTGGTATGTTCTTACAAGGTGCTAAATGGGAAGATTCTAATCCTGATGCTCCTGGTTTCCTTACTGAAATGATTAATAAAGAATTAGATCCTAAAATTCCTGTTATGCATGTTTTCGCTATTGAATTGAAAAATAAAAATACTCTTGGTTATTATGAATGTCCTGTTTATTATACTACTCAAAGAGGTCCTACTTATATTTTCACTGCTTATCTTAGAATGGAAAGTGAAGAAAGTGATCCTATTCAATGGATTCTTGCAGGTGTTGCGTTGATTTTATCTACTGATGAATAAAATATTTTTTCACATATTTTTCTTTTATACACACATTATCTAGTTTATAATTTATTTTTTAATCTTATTTTAAAATCTTTTTAAAATCTTAAAAAAGTCTTTTTTTTTTTATAATTATATTTTTTTTTATTTAAAAAATTATTATTAAATAACTATATTAAATTATTTATTTTATTAAATTATTTTACTATTATTTTATATTTTTGGGTTTAATTAAATTTGTTTCTTTTTTAATCTTGTATATACATTAATATGAATCATATTTGGTTTATTTAGATTAACATTTATATTATTTTGTAATGATAAATTATTTGTATTTAAAGATAAATTTGGTTTTGAATTATTTGTTAAATTTTTATTATGATTTGAATTTTGATTAACCATAATTTTCTGAGATTTATTTTTGATTAAATTATCTGTAGTTTTATTTTCTTCTTTTTTTATTAATTTATTAGAAGAATTAATAATCATTTCATTTGGTTTATTTTTAATTATTGTATTTGAATTTGAAATTGAATTCATTCTACTTGTAAATGGACTTTTATTTTTATTATATTTTATTTTTTCTCCTTCAATAAATTTTTTTGCATTTATTTTTTTCATTCCTGATAAAGAATTATTTCTTTTTAAATGCTTTTTTGTTTTTGAATTATCTGAATATGTTAATCTATTTTCGGTTTTATAATTACAATTAAAACTTTTATTTTTATTTCCTCTTGATGTAAAAAATGTTTCATTTAAAGAATTTTTTTTTGATAATTTATTATATGTTACTTTTGAAATATCATTTTCACAATAACTTTTAGAATTATTTTTAACATCAAAATTAATTTTTTTCTTTTTAGAATTCCATTTCTTTAATTTTTTCTTTTCTTTTCTAATTTGTTCAACAATAGTTTCTTCATTTCTAATTAATAATTTATTAGGATATTCTTTTAATTTATTTTCAATAATTAAACTTTGATTTTGAATTGGTTTTTTAATTTTATGAAACTTTTTATTTTTATATTCTCTTTCTTTTTCTTCAATATATTGTTCAAGATCATCAATTTTTAATTGTAAAATTTGTTCAATCTATAATATAAGAAAAAAATATACTTTAATATGTTCTCTAATATCTCTCTCTGCTTTTATTAATAAACCTTCATATAATTTTAAACCATTTGTATCATTTGGATCATTATTATTATAATAATTATTTTTTTCTTCTTCTTTTTTACATTTTTCTTGAAATTTTTCTTCTGCTTTTATAAAAATTATTGTTTCAATTGAAATTTTAATATAGTTTATTATTTCTGGAATTGGTAATTTATTTAAATATTCTTTCTCTTTATTTAATTGTTTCTCTTCTATATTATCTATCTATATTTATTTTTTTTAAATTACTTCATCTGATTTTCGTATCTTAACATCAAAGTATAAATCAATTAATTGACTTTTAATTTCGCATATTGACATAAAATAAATATTTTTATTAAATTTTAAAATAATTATTAAAATAAAATAATATAAATTATTTGTATTATATTCTCCATTAATTCAAATTTAATATTTTTTTCAAAAAATAAACAACAAAAGCTATTAACAAATAATTTAACAATTATTAACATAAATAAAAAAATCAATTATAAAAACCATAAAATAAAAAAAAAAATAAAAATTAAAAAATCAATAAAAAAAAATAATAAAAATAAATATTAAAACCATAACAAATGTCAGAACCAAGATATCTAGAAGACACATATAAAAAACGTGAAGAAGCAGTAGATCGTATGATGGCAGAAATAGAACAAGAACGTGACGAGAAGGATCATTTACAAAGATTTGGTTTTTTTAGTATACCATACCCAGCAGTAATAGGAGATAAAAAATATTCAACAAATGATTATCAAAACCACAAAGTAGAAGATCATAAAGTAATAACAGAAAAAAGAGGAATATATACAAATCCATTAAAAGTAGGAAAAGCAAATGATGTATATTTTAATAAAATAGAAGGACCAGATGAAGAAGGATTAGAAAAATTAAAAGAATTAAATAAAAAAGATCATGAAGATTTAATGAATAAAGTAGCAGAATTAAAAGAAAAAAAATCAGAAAGACCAAATTTTAAACCATCAGGACCACAAGAATTTAAAGGTTTTTATAATCCTGATGAACCATTTCCAATTCCAGAAGGTACTTTAACAATTGAACCAGATAAAAAAAGATTTATTGGTGAAGGTCAAAAAGTAATTACTGAAAAAAGAGGAATATTTACTAGACCAACTAAAACAGGTAAAATACCAAATGATTATTTTTCTTATCCTATTTATGAAGATGATATGATTGAAAAACTTAAACAAATGACTAAAGAAGATATTGAAAATAAAATTAATAATGTTAAAGCTGGGAAAGAAAGTAAAAATTTTCAAAAACCTTTTCAACCTGCATCTTTAAAGAAATGTGATCCTTTTTTTAATAATACACAAACTTATGGTTTGTATACTCCTGAAGAACAAGAAATGTTAATGACTGAATATAAAAATTTTAAAAAAAATGGTGTTCCTAAATATCAGAAAAAATTACCTAAAAATGCTTTAAAACATTTACAACCTTTTAAACCATCTACTTTAGTTTTTAGTGGAAGAGATGGATTATTTAATGATGATTTATATAAATTACCTGAATTAGAAGAAGTTAAAAAACCTAATATTCCTATTAGAGAAATTAGAGAAATGGAAAAAAAAAATGCTAGAGTTCCTTTTGCTTATAATAAATTAATGAATCAAACTCATTTTTCACCTAGTATTACTTCATTTACTTTTAATCTTAAAAGAGAATTTCCTAGTGTTAAATTTTATTAATTTTTCAATATATCTTTTTTTTTAATATAATTTTTAATTTTTTTTAAAGTTAAGTTTATGATTTAAAATTTGTTTTTTTTTATTAATTTTTATTATTATTATACTTTTATATAAATTAAAAACAATTTTTTCTTATATTTTAAAAATATATTATTATTTCAGTATATTGTTAAATTTTATTAATTGGAAATTTTTCTTCAAGAATTATTAAGATTAACTACAACATTAATATTATTTATACAAGTTCCAAAAGTAAATAAAACTTCATCTTGATATTTATTTAACATATTTTTTTCATCTTTATTATTTATACATTCAGAATTATCAAAAGGTAAATTATCATCTAAATATATAGGCATCATTGCCATATCTTTTTGATTTATAAATTTCATTGAAAATATAGATGTATCTTCTCTTGAAATTATTGGAATTTCAAATCTACTACTATTAAAATCAAAATTTTCTAATATATTATTTTGTAAACCTAGTTTATGATTCATTTATATTAATTATAAAAAATTATTTATTAATTTTTAATTTTAATGGAGTGTAAATAAAGATAAGGAAAAAAAATATAATAATACCAAAAATAAATAATAATAATTATTAGAATAATATTTAGAATAAAATTTATTGTTTTCCTATTTTATATGAATCAATTTTAATAAATATTTTAAAAAATAATATATATTATAGACATTTTATTACTTAACTTCTTTGGAGTAAAAATATTGATTATTTATCTTATAAATTAAAAGATGTTAATAAAATTAATAAATAGATCATTTAATGAATTTATTATGAATTTAATATTTAAAATTTAAATTATAATCATTTGTATTTTTACTTAATTTAAAAAAATATATAAGAATTATTGTATATTTTTGTAGAATCTTCTATAATTAAAAAAGTAATAAATAAAGGTCTTTTTGTTTATATAATTAAATAAAAAAAGTTAATAGTCCATATAATTAAACTATGACCTTTTTTTACTCTTTCAAAAAATTGAAAAATGTTTTTTATAATTTAACCCTTTTTATCTTATATTTAACATTTTCTAACTTGTTGAAAAAAAAATTATAATTTTTTTAAAAAACCCTTATATATTAAATCATTAAATTGGGAGTTTAAATAATAATATTATAATCATAATTTGATTTAAATAACATAAATGAAATATATTTTATTATTATATTATTTAATGAATAAAATTATATAAATTAACATAATGACTAAAAAATAAATCACATAAAAAAAAATGTAAAAAAATAATTAATTCATAAATAAATTAATTTAATTAAAAAAAATAATTAAAAAAATTAAACAAACAATAAAAATAAACTTAAAACTGTTTTTTTACATATTTTTTATAATTTAATAATTTAAAATTTTATATAAACATATAATATTTAATAATGAATTGAAGATGACATTTTTTGAAGTTGATCTAAATAATTTTGTAATTCAGTTGAATCTAATTTATTTTTTAAACTAGGAATAAGTGAAAAAGCTTCTTCAGCACTTGTAGGTAATAAATCAATTAATTGAGCTTCTTCAAAAGAACTTAATTTCCTTTCTGGTTTCCATAAAAGATTTCTTAAATAATAAGCTTTTGTACTTAATTTTTCATTAGAATCTGGAACACCATATTTATTAAATCTTTCAATATATGCTTTTGTTTGTCCTAAAATTGGATTTATTTCAGATTCATTTAATAAAGAATCTTTTCCTTTTAAAATTGCAAATAATTGAAAATTTGTACAACTTTCACATTTTTCAAATTCTTTATCTAATTTAAATGAATTTGTTTCAATATCCATCATATCATCCATTATTTTATTAAATATAATAAAATATTAAAAATTTGAATTTTTCAATGTTTAAATATTCAAAAATTTTATTATATTTTTTAAAAAATAAAAAAAAAATAAAATATAAACAACTAAAAAAAAAATCAAATTTAAAAAATTATTAACAATAATATATCATAAAAAAAATATATTATTAAACAAAATTATCAGCACATATTAACATTTCTAAATAAGAAGCAGCAATTCCTCCTTCAGTAATTTTTTGTTTAATAATTTCAATTGGTATTTCTGAATTTAAAGGCATATCAACTAATTGAAAAATTAATTTAGCAAAAAAATCACCTAAAATTTTAATAACTTCTCTTCCATTTTTTATATTATCTTCTTCACTTCCAATAGTTCTCTTTAAAGAAGCAACACTTAAATCATAAACTTCATAAAAAGATAATTTACCATTTTTATCAGTATCAATAATTTTTAAAAAAAGTTCAATTTTTTCTTTTAAATCTTTACTATTTAATGTAATAAATCCTTTAAAATATTCTTCCCAATTTAAACATTTATTTCCACATAAATTAAAAGCTCTAAAAATTTTATAAGCTAATTTCATTCCTTGAGAATTAATTTGTCTACTACAATTATAAAAAGTTTCAAAGTCAATTCCACATTCAACTTTTTCTAAATTTTTACTATATGAAACACAATATTTTAATAAAGTTTTAAATAAAATGAAAATTTCATAAAATTGTCTTCTTTGTAATTTTGGATATTCTTCAAGTACTTTTGGTATATTATATGATATTAAATCTGGATAATTTTTTTCTACATGAAAATCTGCTCTGTATTCATAATTTGCTTTGAAATCAAATATTTCTTGTTTTAATCTATCTTTTGGTTTTAATCCATAAAATTTTACTTTGTCAAATTCTCTTTCTAAATTTATTTTTTTTGATTTTGGTAAATTTATATCAAAATTCACTTTTATTTTTTCTCTCTCTCCTCTAATTTTATTATATTGTTTTATTAAATATTCTAAATCTTTTAATTTTGTTTCATCTTTTTGTTTTGAATTGAATTTTTTTATTTTTTTATTTTGAATTTTTGTTAATTTATTTATTTTTTTTGTCATAAGATTATTATGAAAATTTGCATAAGTTTTATATTTTGAAATGTCTAATGTTTCTTTTAATAATTTAATTTGAGTTCTTTTTTCATCTTTATCACTATAATAATAATATATTTCATCATCTTCTATATTATCTTTTCCAAAAGTAAATGATTGATTTAATAAATATTTTTTCTTTTTTTTAATTATTTTAAATTTCTTTTTTGGTGTTTTAATATAATTAGTTGAGTCTTCTTTTTTTAATTTTAAATTTTTTATTTCTTGTTCATATTCTTCATTATAATAATTAATCCCTTTAAAATTCCATATAAAAGATACAATTAAAGAATTTTCGTTTTCTGGAATATCAATTAAATCATTTATATTAGTTCCATCAGTTAAAAAAATATATTCTAATTTATTTCTTGTATGTAATAAATTTGCACATTCACTTAAAAAACATTTATATATTCTAAATCTTTCTTTAATATTCATTTTATTTAATAATTCTAATTTTGGAATTTCAATAAAAATTCCTTTTACAAAATTATGAGAAAATATTAATGTTCCATCTAAAATTACATAAACTTTTTTATATCCTGGTTTATTTGAAATAAATTTTTCTTTTGATAATGTTGATAAATAATTATTAATTAATTTTTTTGTATTTTCACCTGGAAGAAATTTCTTATTTTCATTTTTTAATAAGTCTTTAATTTCTGTTTTTAATTTTTCAGGAATTTTTTTGTTTTCTTCTGAAAGAAAATAAATATCATTTTTTAAATTTAAAAAATTCCTTATGTTTAATTTATATAAGTTTAAATTACTTAATTTTAAATTTCTTTTTCCAGATTTAACATTCATTTTATTTTTAGATTTATTTGATTGATTATTTGAAAAAGAATGAAAATAAGTTGTTTGAGTTAAATTTCCATTTTTTGTTAAATTATTACCTAAAATATCTCTTGATAAATTAGAAAAAGATGTATTATTAGAATTGTAATATTTATATTTTTTTTTGATTGAATTTTTAAATGAAATATAACTTGATAATTTTTTTTCTGAAAGTTTTTTTATTTTAGAAGTAGATAATTCAGGAAATAAATTTTTGTCATTTCTTTTATTATAAAAATTAATTCCAGTTTGAAAATATTTTTTTTCTAAATTATCATAATAATCTTTTAATTGACTCATATTTGAAGAAGAGCAATATTCAGATTTTGCATAATTATGTTTATGAATTAATTTAATAGGTGTTTCATTTTTTTTTTCTTTATCTTTATTTATATATAAATCTAAATTTAATATTTCACTTTCTTTAGAAATATTTTTAATATCATTTTCTATTTTTGTTGATAATTCTGTTCCTTTTAAAATTAATTTTTCTTTTATTGGTGATTCAAATTTCATAAAATTCCTTATATAACTTATATTTTTTTGATTTTTATTTAAAATATTATTATTTATATCTACTTTATTATTATTAATTTTATTATATCTAAATGGAAAAATATTATTTGGAATATAAAACATTTCTTTTTCATTTTCATCTTTATCATTTCTTTTCTTCAGCATTAACAATTATATAATAATAATAAAAATAAAAAATGATATAATTAAATTATTATTTTATTTTTCATTATAATTTTTATTTTTTAAAATTTCAAAAAAAAAAAACCAAAAAAACAAAAATTTTAAAAACAACAAAAAGACTTTTGATTATCAGTCTTAACAATCATAGTATTTAAATTAACTCCTTTAAATTGATTATCCTTAGTTAAATTATACTTATTTAAATAACTCAAAGTACTTTTTTCAAACAATTCATTAATATCAATATTATCTTTAGCACTAGTTTCAAAGAACATAATTCCATATTTTTCACTAATATTTTTTCCTTCATCATAACTAACACTTCTATTATCATTTAAATCAATTTTATTTCCAACTAAAAATTTTAAAACATTTTCTTTTGCATATTTCTCAATTTCATTTAACCATTTTTCAATATGTTCAAAAGTCTCTCTTTCAGTAATATCATAAACAATTACAATAGCATTTGCTCCTCTATAATAAGAAGTTGTTATTGATTTAAATCTTTCATGTCCTGCAGTATCCCAAATTTGAATTTTTATCTTTTGATTATTTAATTCTATATCTTTTGATTTAAAATCTACTCCTATTGAATTAACTAATGATGCGTTAAATTCGTTTTCTGTGTAACGAAGTATTATACTTGATTTTCCTACTCCTGAATCTCCCAGTAAGAGAATTTTAAAAAGTTGATCACTATATTTTATTATATAGACATTTTTATAATTTTTGTTTTTTACTAGTCTGGAGATAATGGTTCCATTATTTTTTTTTCTTTTTTTCTTTTTTTTTATTTTGAATAATTTTATATATTTGTTTTATTTATTTATTTATTTATTTTATATTATTTTTTGGGTTTTTTTTTATATTTTTTTATTAAAGTCATTTTTGAATTGAAAAAAAATTTTTATATTTTTCAATAAAATACTAAATAAATAAGTTTTTGAAAATAATTAACTTAATAAATACAAAAAAAAAATAAATCTAAACTTCTTTATTAATAATTTGTTGTTTTCTAAAATTATCAGCCAATTCATAAATGAATTTATAAGCCTCATCTCCTAAATCATTTCTAAATTCACTTTCAACAAAAAAAGTAAAACTTTTTTTAACATTATTATAAAAATTTTTATTTTTTCCAAATAAATGAGCAATATGAAATCCAGTAGCTTTTTTACATAAAATTTCCATTTTATAATTTTTACAATATTCAATAGGTTTTTTCCCATATTTATCTTTAATAAAAGGAGAAGCATAATTTAAAAATAAAAAAACAACAGATTCAAAATTATTATTTATAATAGCTAAATGTAAAGAAGAATAACCAACTTGATCTAAAGAATCAACATCAGCACCATAAGAAACAATTTTTGATATTAATTGATAAAGATTTCTTTTTGAAGCCCAATGAAGAGGAGTTTGTTTAAAAATATCATAATATAATACTAAAAATTTATAATCATCTAAAATTGAATTTGCTTTTTCTAAATCTTTCATTTTTATACTTTTTATTAATTGATTAAAATAATATTCATATTTTTCTGGTTCATTTATTGGATATTTTGTATATAAATCATTTAAAGTTATTGATAATCTTTTAAAATGAGATGCTGCTTTAATTAAACATTTTTTCAAACGAGATAAAATTTCTTCTTTTGAACGCTTTTTTTTTTCTTTATTTATATTTGTATTTCTTGCTAAATTTAATACTGTTAATGCTTTAAATGCTTTAAATTCTTCTTTTTCTTCTTCTTCTTTTTTTATTCCTAATTCTTTTAATATTTCATTTTCACTTTTTATTATTATTTTCTCTTGAAATGGATATCTAAATTTAGGAGCAAAATTTCTTTTTGGGATTAAACAAAAAGAATTATCAAATAATTTATTATTATCTATTTTTAGTGATTCACATAATTTTTTATTTTCTTCTATTATTCCTTTTGGTAATCCTGTAAATTTTTTTGGTAAAATTGGATGATTATCAATAATAAAGGGATATTTTATTCCTGTTAAAGGTCTATTAAAATGTTTTTTTTTTATTTTATCATTTCTTTGATTTAAAATATTATTAGAAAGAGTCATATTTTTTTTATTTGTATATTCATTATTTGGATTTTTAATTATTTCTTTTGATTGTGATAAAAATGAGGTATAATTTGAAGAAATTTGATTTGTTTTATATTTTTTTTTATTTCTATGTTTATTTGATGATGATGTTGTTGTTAATGGACGCTTTAAATTTTGATTTTTTTCTTTTGATGAATTATTATTTGATAATCCTAATATCTTTTTATTAATTTTTTTTGAATATTCCCTATTTGATAATTCATTTATTAATAATATATTTCTAAAAGTTGGTATTTTTGGTTCAAAATTATTTAATTCTGATAAAAAAATGTTTTTTGATTTTTTCAATTTCATTTTTATTTTTAGTATATTTTCATATTAATTAATATATTATAATAAAAATTGAAATTGAAAATAAAATTTAATTTAATCAAAATAAATTATTTTAAAAATATTAATAATTATATTTTTTAATAATATTATTTATTATTTATAATTTTTTCCACATTTTGAACATTGTTTAATTTTAATTGAATATACTGTTTTACATTTATCACAAGTCCATTGAACATCATTTTTACATTTTTTACATTTACCATCTTTAATATCAGAACTATTACATACATAACATATTATATAATTTTTATCTCTTGTTACATAACAATTAGTACAATATTTAGATGAATTTTCATTTTGAACTCCACATTTTTTACAAACCCAATGATCATTATTTTGTTTTTGAGTTTCACTTTGTTTTTTATTATTTTTCTCATTTGTTGTTTTATTTTTATCTTTGGAATTATGAGAAGAAATTGTTTTATCTTTATTTTGATTATTTGTATTTTTTGATTCATTTTTATTTTGTTTATCTTTTGATTTATTTTTATGATTTGATTGATTATTATTTTGATTATTATTTTCTATTTTATCATTAATTTTACTATTTTCTAATATAATTTGAAAAGTCTCATCATCTACAAAATTATCTAAAACATGAATATTATTATCATCTATTTTATTTTGTGTATTATTTTTTTTACTGTTATTATTATTATTATTATTATTATTATTATTATTATTATTATTATTATTATTATTATTATTATTATTATTTAATTGTTTTGAATTCATACATTTTGTCCCACATATTTTACATAATTGATCAATTTCTAAATTCGTTTTACAACCACAAGCTCTACAAACCCATTTTTTTATCTCATTAACTTGAGATGAATTATAATTTTTAGCCTCCATATAATTTACAAAATCTCTTTCTTCTTTACTTAATAAATTATGGTCAATTTTTTTTAATTCTTCATATTTAATTTGATTCATTTCTTTAATTGTATTATTAACTGTACCACATGCAGTACAAGTATCATTTTTCATATTATTAATGCATGTACAAATATTACAACTCCATTCATTTTCATCAAGTACTAAATTTTCTAATTGTTTATTATAAATTTGTTGTTTATCTAATTTTATTGCATTATTTAATTTATTATTAAAAAATGTTTCATCTATATCAAATAAAGGTAATTTTTTTAATTTATTTTCTTCATATTCACCATATATTAATGCAACTGGTTGATATTTATTTAATATAAAATTACTAATTATATCTTTCCAAGAAGAATAATTTTTTGTTATTTTATCATCATAAAGTATAAATTTTTCTAAATTAGGTGAAAAAAATAAACAAATATAATGAGAACTCCAATATAAAATCATTCCTAAAAAATATAATTTTGTATCTTTTTTATAATCATATAAATCTTTTACATTAAATTCTCTTCCTATCATTATATATAAATAACATAAATCTTCCATTTTTAAATCTGATTTATCAAAACCTAAATTTATTATAAAATATTTTCCTATTGAATCACAGACTATACTATTATTTAAATGTCCTTTGGAACATTTTTCACATTTTGAAGATTGAGTTGTAAATAATTTTGCATATTTAAATAATTTTTCATTTAAATCACTAAATTTTTTTTTATTTTCAATATTATTGAAAATAGTATCAACATTTAAAAATTGCATAAAATAATTTAAATCATATTTTAAACTTTTTTCAAATTTACAATTTTTACAAATTGAAATTTCTTTTATATTGATATAAAATAATTCATGTATTAAACAATCATTATTTTTATTTTTTTCATCTAATAATAAATTAAAAGATTTATTAGAAATCATAAATTCATGTAAACAATTAAATAAATAATTTAATAATTCAATAGGATCTCCTTGTTCATTTTTTTTAAAATCTAATTTATTTTTTGTAACTTTTGCTAATTCATTTCTAAAATTTTCAGGATTTAAAATTATATTATCTAAATTTTTTTTATCTTTATTTAATTTTTGATAAGATGATAATAATGAAATTACTTCTACTATTAATTTTGGAGATGATATATTTAATTTAATTAACTGATCTTTTAATTGTGTAAAATGAAATAAAGCATGAAATACTACACTTACAAAACAATTATTTTCTTTTAAACTATTTTCAAATCCAATTGGTTTAAAAAAACTTAATCTTGATGTATTAAAATTATCTTCATTTTTTTTTTCAGATTGAGTTTTTGTTTGATTTTGTATTTCATTTTGTTTTTTATTTTGATTTTCATTTTGTGTTTTATTTTGAGTTTCATTTTGTGTTTTATTTTGATTTTGAGTTTTATTTGGTGATTTATTTTTTGGTTCATTTATTATTTTATTTTGAGTTTCATTTTGTGTATTATTTTGATTTTGTTTTTCTTTTTTATTTTGAGTTTCATTTTGTGTATTATTTTGATTTTGTTTTTCTTTTTTATTTTGAGTTTCATTTTGTGTATTATTTTTTTCTTGATTTTTATTTGGTGATTTATTTTTTGGTTCATTTATTATTTTATTTTGAGTATGAAGTTTTTTATTTTTATTTTTTGCTTTTGAATCCATTTTTTTAAATAGGAAATTTATTATTAATTGAAATAGTGTTTTTAACTAAAATAAAAATACTATTATAAATAAAATAATTATTTTAATTAATAATGTAATATAAAATTTTTATTTAAAAATAAAATAAAAACATCCAAAAAAAAAAAAAAAATAAAAACATAATAAAATAAAGAATATTTACCAATCCCAAAAAAAAAACTAATCATCAGGAAAATTTTCTAAAATATAATCATTCAACTTACAAAAATCAACTCTTTTATTTTCATCATTTTCCAACATTAAAACAAGAACTTTAATAAATTTTTCAGTATATTTATTTTTTAAATACCTGATTAAAATTTTTTCAATTTTTTCCATATTATCAACATCTCTAACATCATAAATAATATTAAAATTTAAAGCAGCAGCATACATAAAACAAAAACCTAAAGAAAAAACATCACTTTTATAAGGATTATGATTAACATCATCTTTATCTTTTTTTAATCCATTATATAAAAGAGGACTCATATATAATTCAGTTCCTCTTAAAGTATTTAATTGTTTAGAAATTTTAATTTCTTTTGCTTCACCAAAATCTGCAATTTTATATAAATTATTATTAAAAACTAAAATATTTTGTGGTTTAATATCACGATGCGCAACTTTTAAATTTTTTTGCATAAATAATAAACCATTTACTAATTGTTTTAAAATATTTATTAATTCTTCTTCTTTATAATTTTTTCTTTCTGTAACATGATTTTTTATTTCTTTTTCCCAATCACAAATTGCAATTTCCATTAAAACATATAAAGCAAAAGTTGTTGCATCTAAATTACAAATTGAAATTCCATATATTTTCATTATATTTTCATTATTACATTCATAAACTAATTTAAATTCATTTTCAAATGATTGAATTTCTTCTAAATCTTTTGCTATTATTTTTTTTAAAGCATATTTTTTATTTGTTTTATTATTTATTGCTTCATATATTATTCCATATGAACCTTCTCCTAATTGACCATATAATGTATATTCTTCTAAATTAAATTTTGGTATTTTTGATTTTGTTAATATTGAATTTATTTCTTTTTTTATTTTTTGTTCTTGAATTGGATTTTTTGCTAATGTTATTATTTTTTGATTTTGTTTTATTTGATTTTTTTCATTTTTTAATGAAGAATTTGATGAATTTGAATTTGAGTTTATATTATTTTTTGTTTTTGTGTTTTCATTTACTTCTTTTATTGGAAGTAAAATTCTTTTATTTTCTTTTTTGTTAAATTTATCAAATATTTTATTTATGTTTTCATTATTTATTTCTTTATTTATTATTTCTTCATTTTCTTCGTTTTCATTTTCTAAATTATTATAATTTACATTATTTTCTTTATTTTCATATTCTATTTCTTCATTTCTTACTTTTTCAATTTCTTCTTTCATATTTTTTTTTCTTTCCATTAAAACTTCAAATAAATTCTTTTGTTTTTTACTAAAATTATTGTCAATATTTAATTTTTGAAATTTATCATTTTCCTCATTTTTTTTTTTATCTCTAAATCTAATACCACATTTAGGACAAGTCCAAATAAATCTATCATAAAAATTAAAAGCTTTACATCTTTCACAAACTATAATAATTTTATGATTTAATTCTCCAATAAATAAAATTCCTTTACAATCTTTTTTATGATAAAAATCAGTAAAAAAAATATTTAAATTACAACAAGGTAATTTATTAGGATGTGCTTTATGTTTAATATATAAAGTCTGTTTTATTATTCTTTTAATATATTCATTTTGTAATGGATTATATATAATTGCATTACTTTTAAATTCAATTCCACAAACATTACAAGACCAAGTAATTTTTTCTGGTAAAGATGAAAAATTACATTTTTTATTTATACATATTAAATTTTTAGTTTTTAAATTTAAATATAAATCACTTCTACATTTTAAACATTTCATTTTTTCATTTACTATTTTATCACAATGATATTTTTCCCATGTTGCTAAAAGTAAATTTTGATCTTCGTTTTTTTTTAATATATTTGAATAAAAATCAACATTACAATTTGTACAATGACATAATATCATATTACTTAAATAAACTTTTTTACAATTAATACAAATTACATATTTTTGAATATTATTTTCTTCAATTATATAAAATTTACTTTGGGAATTTTGGCAATTATGATAAGCAAATTTTTCTGTATTTGAACAATGTTTTCTAAAATGAGTTAAATAGTTATTTTGTGATATGTTTTTATTTTTATTTTCTCTTTCATATATTTTCCAATATTTTTTTAATTTTTCATAATGTGAATTATATTCTTTATTAATGTCATTTTCACATTTTTCTTTTATTTCTATTAAAGTATTATCTTTGAATATTAAATCTGAATACATATCTATTAAATGAAGATTTACTCCATTTTTTATAAATGATATAAAGTCTTCTTTTGATATTATTAATATATCTTGAAATATCTCGTCTAATTCAGATTGATATATATTTCTTATTTTTTCATTAAATGATACTATATTTTGAATATCTTTTTTGAATAATTCGTATTTTTTAATTTCATTTTCATCTGTTTTGATATTTTGATTTGACATTAAAATTTAAATTTTAAATTAATTATTTAATTATTCTTACTTATATATTATTTTTAATTCTTTTTTGTTAAAGTTCAATATTTTTTATTTAAATGAGTGATTTTATAAATTACAAATTTTCAAAAATTTTTTTCCCAGTTTTTTTTTATTCACTTATTTTTAAAAGTATTTTATTTTTTGCTGAAATAAAAAATAATGAATTAAGTGAATATTTAAACAAATTTACTATATCAACATTATATATTTATATGTTTTCAATAATCTTGATGTCATTTTTTAAAAATTATTCTACATATTTTTATGTTTTTAATTACTTGATAAATATATTATTTTTATTTAGTGATAATGCAAATATTGAAGTATTTAATAATAAAAATATAACAAAATATAACAAAAGATATTATATTAATTGTATTATAATAGGATATTTAGGTTTAATGACATTAGTATATTTATTTAAACAAAGAGAACAAATCACAAATTCAATAGATGAAACATTAAAAGAAAAACTTAATAATGAAAATGAACAATATGATAAAAAAAACAATTAATATTTTATAATATTTAATATAAAATATTTTAAATATTAAAATTATATTTTAAGTTTATTTTATTATAAATTGTAGAAAAAAAAAATATACAATTATGAAATTTAATTATATAAAAATTAAATGATGAATCATAGTTTTAATAAAGCACAAAAAAATAAACTTGAAAAAAGTTCTGAATTCAATAAAGAAATTGATTTAATAATCCAAAAAACAGATTTTCCAAATAAACAAAAAAAGAAAAGTTTAAAAAAAGGAATTTATGATAATGATATGGAATATTATGAAAAATTTTTAAAAAATTTAGAAAAAGACAAAAAAAGAAGACCTTCTCAAATTCCTCAAGTAAATAAACAAACAATGAGAATAACAAGAAGAAAAAAGAGTAAAACATTAAAAATAACAAAAGATGAAGAAAATAATATAGAGTCAACATTGAACAAATTTGAAGATAATAATTTAAATAATAATTCCAATAATGATATTATTAAAAAAACTTATAGTAACAAAAAATTAATAAAAACTTTAATGAGAAAAAGTTTAAAAAAACAAAATAATTATTTATATAATGCTAAAACTGAAAAAAGTGATTCAACAATATTCAGTAAAAATAATAATAAATCACTACAAATGATACATAATATTCAATTTACATTAGAACAATCAAAAAAGAAAAAAAGTTGTTCAAGTTTTAAAAAGAAAAATTTAAAACTTAATCAATTAAAAACTTATGAATTAACTAAAAATTATATAACATTTGTAGAAAAACCAATTCAATTTTCTTCAGATATAAATCATGAAAATTCTTTAGAAAAAATGTTTGGAAAAATTAAAAGATTTAATAGAATAAAAACTTATTCATATTCTATAGATGATAAAAAAAGAGAGAAAATTTCAAATGATTATTTCAAAAATGAAAAAATTATTCCAATTCAATCTGATTTTATATCAAATGCTACAAAATTAGATTTCTCTAAAAAAAATTCTATTTTAAAATTAAAAGATGATAGTAAAAAAATTTCTCAAAATAATACTCAAAAAAATAGTGAAATCATATCTATTTATAAATTAAATGATAATAACAAAAAGAAAAAATTTCTTTTTTGTTGTTGTTTATCTATGAATGTCTAAATATAGTTAAATTTTGATAATTATTTAATTAATCTAATTTTATAATATAAGATGTAAAATATTAAAAATATTATCAAATTGTATTATTGAAGAATTAAAAATATTTAATTATTTTTACTAATAAATATTAGATAATTTAGTATTTAAATTTTTATTTTTTAAAATTTATTTGATTATTTGATAATTTATTTCTAGAATTTTAAAATTTACTATATCAATTTAAATATATTTTTAACTTTATTATTATATAAAAATATTTAAAAAAAAAATTAAAAAAAATGAAATAAAAAAATAATTTAATTTATTTATAAATAATAAAAAACAATTTAAATGGAAGAAGATAATAATGAAAAAGAAATAATTAAATTAAAAACAGAAGATTTTATTCCTTGGTTAGATCAACAATTTAGTAAAAAATTTGAAATAAGTTTAGAAAGTTTAAGAGTAAGATTTATTGAAATATACAATTTATTTAAAATAATATTTGAACAAATACTTTTATTAGATCACACATTAATGGAAGAATCAAAAAATCAAAATACAAATATTTCATATGACAAAGAATATAATTATCAAGATAAACCTTTAATAGATAATATGATAATGTTATTAAATATGATTTTAAAAGAATTTACTGAATGTTTAGATTTAGAATTTGTAGAACATTTTTTTAGAAGTGTAGAAGAAAGATTAAAATTATTTAGAGTACATTTTCATCAAATTCTTCATTTTCATCATTCAGAAATAAAAATAGAAGAAAAGATAAATAAATATAAAAAAATAATTGATAATGCTTTAAATTTAATTCCTAATTCTGTTATTGAATTACAAAAAAGAGCAGAAATGAGTCTTCCTTTATTAAAATATATTAAAGATTGTAAAACAATGTTTAAAACTCCTTTAAAGAAATTAAAAGAAGAAATTAATTTTTTAGCAGAAGATAAATCATATGAAGAATATGAAAGTTTAATGGATGATATGAAAAATAGAAGTCAAAGTTCAATTAAATTAAAATTAGATTTTATTAATAAAATGATTGATTTAGTTAAAGTAAATTCACAAATTCAATTTGAATTAAATAAAATGTTAAAACCATATTATTCAATGAGTAGTTTAGTAAGAATTAAAGGAAAAGGAAAAAAATTTTTTAATGAGAATTTAAATTCAAATGAAAGAGCAAAAATATTAAATTATGCAAATTTATTATCAAAATCTGATTTTTGTAATAATTTTTTACCTAATTTAGACTTTAATGAAGTTATTCATATTTTAAAATGTTTTGAAACTCAAAGTAATTTAGTTTCAGAATATAAAAAAACTTTAATTAAAGGTATTGAAGAATATAAATTAATTAATCCAGTTGAATTTGAAATTATTATTGAAAAATATAAAAGTGTTTTAGAAGAAGTTAATAATTATCAAGAATCTGCTATGAAATATTTTGAAAATATTAAAATGAATAAAGAATTTGTTACACAAATTAAAAATATTGTAAAGAAATATACTGAATTTCAAAATGGTGTTTATCATTATCAAAGTATTTTAGAATTATTTCAAAAAATAAGAAATTTAGTTACAAAATTTTGTTTTTCTGAATTTAATCTTAAAGTAGAAATTATATGTGAATATAATTTATAAAATTTATATTTTAAATTAAATAAATTTTGAATTATTTATTTATTTAATTTTCATCTTTAAATATAACAAAATCAATTTGAGTATTTTTAGTCATTGTTTTAATTAAATATTGTCTTCTACAAATTAAAACAATAAATAATAATATAATAATACCAAATATAAAATACAAAATATAAAAAAGTAAATAAATAGAACTTTTAGGTTTAATTAAACCTAATCTTCCTTTTTCTCTATCAAAAACAAATATTTTATTTTTAAAAGCCGGCATTCCAATTATCCAATTTTCAGGATCATTTTTAGTAACAATTAAACTCGAAATAAAATTATCTTCATTTTCATTATAAATAAATATATCTTCAGGATATAATATTAAACTAATATTTTCCATATTAATATAAATTGAATATATTTTATTTTTATAGTCAAAAGTTTTATTACAAATAAAAATATCATAAATATCTTCATTTCTAATAAAACATTCTTTTTCATTTCCAAATAACATTTTTTTTAAAATATAATCTCCACTTTCATATGGAGCAATTATATGAGGATTTAATGAATCAATAAATGCATGTTCATTTTTAGAACCAATTAATCTATCTTTTTGATAACTTATTCCATTTATTAAACAAACCCAAGAATTTTCATATATTAAATTTTCACCTTTACAATAATCAATTTCATAATCTTTTTCTTTATATTTTTCACCTAATATTATTTTTCCACCTTCATAATTTTTATAATATTCAATTGAAAAAATTTGTTTTGTTATTTTTTTATTTTTATATAAATAATCTAAATAACATAAACTTTCATTTCCTCTTATATAATTATTAGGTATTTTTTTCGTTATTCCAATATTTCCATCTTTAAATATTATTTTAGAAGGTAAATCAGAATCTTTTAAAATTGCAAAAGGAAATTTATTTATATTATTATTATTGTTATTATCTTCAATTTCAATAGGACTTGGAAAATCTTTCATAAAATTTCCTAATAAAAAATATCCTTCTAATAAAATTGAATTAATTGATTGAATTTCTTCATTTGTTTTTGAAGAATTATAATTAAATGTATGATTAAAATAATTACTCATTTCTTTTCCTATAAACCAAGATTGAGATGATGTTGTATCAAAACTTACTTCAAAATATTGTTTTGGTGTACCTAAACCAAAATGTATAGTTGGACATAAATATGTTATATTATCTAATGTTGGATATGTTTTTAATATGTGTTTAAATGGGCGAAAATTTATTGGGAATGTTATTATGTTTTGTTGCTTTGAGTTTTGAAAAAATGAGTAAAAAAAAAATAAAATGGAAATTTTTATTTTAAACATTTTATTTTTTTTTAAATTAAAAAATTAATTATTTATTTTTATTTTTTTTTAAGTGAAATTAAATATTTATATATTTAAAAAGAAGTATGTTAAAAAAATATTATTAAAAGTTATTATTTTTGGATTCTTTGATCTATTTTTTTTCTAATATAACTAAGTTCATCATTGTTTAATTTATTTAATAAAATTAAAATACAATCTACAATTTCTTTATTATTATCATTTTGATATAAATCTGAAATATCCATTTTATTTAAATTTGTCATATTATATTTATGTGGTGTATTATAATTAGTATTTTGATTTGAATTATAATTATTATTAGATGTATTATAATTATTATTTGAAATGGTATAATTATAATTTTCATTATCATTAGAAGTTTTATTATTATAATAATTACTTTTATTATTATTTTTTAAATCTTTATTAGAATATGTATTATATTTTGTTTGTTGATTAAAGGAATTATTATTTTCATTATAACTACTCATTAAAGGATTATTAATATTACTGTAATTATTATTATAATTATCTTGTTCATTATTTTGATATTCAAAATTATTATAAACATTTTTATTTGAAAAATCATTACTAATCATCATATTATTTAAATTATTCTGAAAAGAAAAACTATTCATTAAATCACTACTACTCATTTGATTAGCCATTTCTCTTTCACTTTCACTGATAAATATATCATCTAACTTATCTAAATTAGGTAAATATTTAACAACTGAAATTCTATAATTTGAATGTTGACTAATAGGATTTTCACTTAACCATAAAATTCTTAATTTATTACAATTAGATAAATATTTTAATTCTTTAATATCACTAATATTATTTTTTCTTAAATATAATTCTTTTAAATTTCTTAAGTTTTTAAAGTCTTTTAAAGTTTTTAAATTATTTACACTTAAAGATATTATTTCTAAATTTGGCATTTTTGAAAATATTGATACATCATCTAATTCACATCCCCATAAATTTATATTTTTAATTGTATTTATTTTATCATTTTTAGCTCTAACTGCAACTAAGTCAAAAGATAATTTCTTTGACATTTTACAATTTATTATTTTTTTTTATATTATTATTTTTTATTGAATAAAATTAAAAAATTATTGAAAAAGGAATCATTTAAATAAATTAAAATATTAAAAATACTTTTTCTTTTTCTTTCTTTAGTAATATATTCTATATTTTTTCAATAATTATGATATAAAATAATCTAGATGAATATATTTATAAAATTAATTATTAATATTTTATTTAAAAGGTTTAATTTATATATAAAAAAAATCTTTTACCTTCATTTTGAAACAAAATTTAATTCTATTTTAAGTGATTTATCAATATTTATTTAATAATTAACTTATTCAAAGCTTATTTTATACATTTCAAAAAAATATTTTATAAAACAATTAATTTCTTTCAAAATTTTATTTTATAAAAAATTTCAATAACTTAAATATAAATTAATCTTTTCTCCTTTAAATTATTTTCATTATTTTACAATTTATTTTAATTTAATATTAAAAAAACTAAATAAAAAACTCAAAAAAAAAAAAATAACCAAATCCCTATATATAAAAAAAAAAAAAAAAAAAAAAAAAAAAAAAAAAAAAAAAAAAAATGGGTCAAAAAAAAAAAAAACCAAAAAAACAAAAAAAAAAACCAACAAAAAAAATGTTTTAAAACAAATTTGAATTTAAAATGATGGCAAAGAACTTTGCAAAAGAGTCAAAAAAGGCAGAACAAGCTCATAAAAATTTATTAGGAAAAGTGAAAGATTTAATAGCAAAAGGTGATTATGAGAAAGCAAAAGTTGTAGCATCAGATGCAATAAGAAAAAAAAATGAGATAAAAAGATATCAAGTTCTATCATCAAAATTAGATACATTAACTCAAAGATTACAAAGTGCATATCAAACACAACAATTAACAGAGAATATGAAAAATTTAACAAGTAAAATGATTTCTGCTGGAAGTGTTGGTGATATGGTACAAATAAATGAAACTATGTCAAATTTTGAGAAAATGTTTGATGATTTAGATGTTAATAGTAATATGATGAATGAAGTTTTTGATAATGTTAATGCTGGAACTACTAATGATAATGAAGTTAATCAATTAATTAATCAAGTCGCTGAAGCTAATGGTATGAAAGTTATGGATGAATTAGATGTTCAAGCTGGAGCTAATCCTATTGAAAATCAACAACAAATGGAAGGACAAAAATTACCTGATAACTTTTTACCTTAGGTTTTTTGGGTTTAATTTATGCTTTTTTTTTTGTCAATTTTTTATTTTTTGAGATAGTTTTTTAATTATTTTTTAAATTTGGATATTTTTAAATTTTTTTTTTTTTTTTTTTTTTGATATTTATATTTTATATTATGAGTTTGT
>JAEEGK010003806.1_pt1 | contig 37344 bp, 21 predicted proteins | sample 8958771 | NCBI WGS metagenome assembly JAEEGK01 (sample SAMN16246547, study PRJNA631951) | gut metagenome | biome: gut microbiome; feature: rumen; material: SC-attached | host: Bos | place: Iran: Karaj | collected 2018-10
TTTTGATAGAATAATATTAAATAATTGCATTTATGTTACTGAATATAATGTTCATCAATTAATATTAATCTCTCTAATTATTTCATATAAAAATAATGAAGATATTACTTTTGAAAATGATTATCTTTCTGAAATTGGAGGAATTAAATTAAAATTTTTTACTCAATTAGAAATTAAATATTTAGAATTAATAGATTATAACTTATTTGTATCTATTGATGAATTTGTAAAATATAAAAATTTATTACAAAATTATTGTTTCAAATATAAATATTTATAAACAGTTAATTTTTTTGATGTATATATCAATTATATCATATTGTTAAAAGAAAATTTTTTCTATTATTATAGTATAAAAAAGTTATGATTTTGAATTTATATATAATATATATAATATTTATTTGATTAATATAATAAAAATTTTTAAAATATCACACGAATATAATTCTTCGATTATTTTTTTTTGTTTTATATATACATTTCTTTTATATTTTTTTAATTTATTTTTAATGATATTATATTATTTGTTGATTATTTCTTTGTAAAATATTTTACTTGGAAAATGTTCTGATATTGTTTTAAATTTATTATTCTATTATTTGATATTCTCAATAAATAAAAATCACAAAAATAAATAATAAATAAATTACTTATAAATTAAAAAATTCATTTTTTAATAATAATTTATATTAATAAGTATCATTAGAATTTGAAGGCTTAAATTTTGAATTATAAATATATCTAACTAAAGGAGGATTTTTAATTAAATTATAATCTAGTTCAATCTTTTTTTTTTCATTTTTATCAAATAAATATTTTTGAATAATATGTATATCTTTAAAAATCTTTAAATATCTTATAATATCAAAATAAATACAAATATTATTAAAAGTTTCAATTACTTCTTTTTTTTCAAATAAAATTTTTTTAATAAATGTCCAAAAAGTAATTTTATTAATTAAATTATTATAAATACTTTTTGTATGATTAATCTTATTTTTTGGTGAATTTTGAAAAGAAGAATTAATAGAAAAACTTTTTTTGTTAACAAAAAAAGAATTATTATTTTTATTAGAAACAGAATTGATTAATTTGTTATTATCAAAATTATTAATAATAGGATCATTAATATTAAATTTATTTTTAGAAATAAAATTATTTAATTTAACTGTTGAAATTTCATTTTGAGAGAAATTAATTTTTTTATTAATATCAGTATTAAAAAAGTTTTTATTTAATTTTTGTTCAGAGGAATTGAAAAAAGAAAGTAAATAATGTCTATAATAAATTCTATCAATTATACAAGTTAAAAATTCTCCAACAAGAAAAACTAATTTAGACCAAGCAACAATATCTGCAATAACAGTTCCAGCTTTAATATATTGTCTATTATATATAAATTTTCTTGAAGAAGCTCTTATTAATAATCTTAAAAATATATTATTTGATTTTATTATGTCTGAAGTACATTCTTTAATTTCATCAAAACTATAATATTCTTCTTTTTTTTTGTCTTCAAAAAATAAACCTGAATCAGTTATTATTTCATTATTTCTTATATAAAACCAAATGTCTTTTAACATTAAAGGTAATATTGAAGTATATGTATTTAATCCATATATAGTTATTGGATTATTAAAGTTATTTAAATTTATATTTATATTTGAAGTAAAAATACCAAAGTAACCTCCTTTTAAAAACTCATATATTGTTTCATTATCTTTACAATAACTTTTACCTGTACAATATTTAAAATTTATTATTATATAATTCCAATAATCCATTAAATAAGTTCCGTTTATATTTAAATCAATTGTATTTTTTATACAATATAAATTTGATAATGGTAATGAAATTATAAAATCTTTTACTATTGATATATTTAATTTATCACATTGTATTAATTCAAAATTTTTTGAATTTTGAATTACTTCTTTATTCTTTTGATCTCTTGATATTTGAACAAAAGTTGCTTCTACTTCATATATACTTGGATTTATATAATTTGAATAATTATTATCTTGAATGGCAAAAGCTAAAAAAAATTTATTTTCTGTTAAATTTATATTTTCAGGTGAATAATTATTTATTTCAATTTGATTTAAAGAAGGATTTTTTTTTATAAATAAAGATTTTCCAAAATATATTATGAAAAATAATATTAAAATATAACTTATACATGCTAAGATTTCACTAAATTTTGTGTGATATCTTATTGAATAATTTGTGTAAAAATATTGTTTAATACCATAAATGTAAAAATAATCCAAATAGTTCAACATTAAACAATTTATATATTATTTTATAATAATTTTTTCTATTTAATTTTTTTATTTTTTTTTATATTTTTTAGCTCAATTTAATTAAATAAATTCAAAACACATAAAAATAAATTATAATTTAAGTTTAAATATTTAATAATAATTATTTTATCCTATAGGATATCATTTCTAAATATATTTAAATGTATTTTATAACTTTTATTAATAATATAAAAAAAATTCTATTCCCTTCCTCATTCTTGGAAGTTAATAGTAATTTTACTAAATATTTCATTTTTAAATTTTTCCAATTCAATCCTAACATCATTATTTATATTAGAAGTAATTTTTTTTAAAATAGGAATTAAATGATTTAGAGCATTATCATTTTTATTATCAACATTAAATTTCTTAATGTAAATTCCATTTTCTTTTTGTAATTTAAAGCTTTGAGGAATATTATCAATAATAATAACTTTAGATAAATCTCTTCCTAATTTACTTAAATCTTTAACAAAAAAATTATCAATTTTAATAGTATGTTGTCTATATAATCTCATATCAAATATTTTTCTTTTTTCTTCAATAATGTTAATCATTTGATCTGCATAAAATTGAGTTCCTGCTGTAAAAATTATCATTTCAAATATTTTACTCATTTCATTTAAAAAATAATTTAAATTTGGTCTTTTTGTTAAAATTCCTCTTCCTTTTTCATCTATTTTATAATTAATTAATGTATCATCTAAATCTAATACTAATGTAAAATTTTTTCCATTTGGTATTTTTTTTTTTAAATATGGTATTTTTACTTCTTTTCTTTCATTTGGTAATTCATTTGATATGTTATTATCTTCATTTATTTTCTTTCTGAAATATTCATTTAATATATTTATTGATAAAGAATTTATTTTTTTAAAATAATTATTTAATGAAGAATTATTTGCTTTATTTCTACTTTGACTAAGTTTAAATATTGAATTTATAATTTGAGTTATTTCTTTATTACCTTTTTTTAATTGAATAATATTTTCATTTTTATTATTGATATTATATTTTAATTTCGAAGAAATAACTTTATATAATTTATTAATCCAAATATCTGAATTATTCTTAATATTAATAGAAGATAAAATATAATTACAAATGATTAAATAATTTTGATGTATTTCATAACTTAATTTTTTTAAAGAATCAAGCATAGAACGTGTAATAGAAGAATTTTTTAAAATTTCATAAATTAAAATTATAGAGAATAATTCTAAAATAGTAGTTTCATAAGCAATATCATATTCAGATTTATTTGTTTCTTTATTAAAAAAACAAATAAATTTATCTTCAAAAGAAATGTATATATAACATATCCACCATTCAACACACAAATTATAATGTGGATTTTCATTTTTAAAACTATTTGAAATATTTGAAATTTTTTCTTCTAAAATTATTAATTCTTCTAATTGAATGATTATATTTCTTTTGTTTTCAATTATTTTATATTTTAAATCTATTTTTTTTTCTTTTTCTTGCACATTTGTCCTATTAAAATTTATTGATGTTGAAGTATTTGAATTACTTATTCTACTTGTATTTATACTATTATTTAAAGAATTATTTTTTGAATTATCTGATTGTCTTAATATCATATTTTTTATAAGATTATTAGAATTAGAATTATTAATCTTATTTAAAGCAATACTTTTTAAAAAACTATTTTTTTGTTTTTTCATTTTATAATTATTATCTTCTTTAGAATAATAATCAGAAATAACATTTGATTTAATAGGATTTGAAATAACATTATTACTATCATTATTTGATTTTTCTAAATAAGAAGGTTCACTATTACAATAATTATTATCATATAAATTATTATAAATATAATTTCTATAACAATTATCCTTCTCTTTACTACTATTATTATTATTAGAAGTTATACTTGAATCTGTGTTATAAGAATTATTTAATGGCAATGATTTATGTAACATATTAGATTCTGTTTTTAATGAATTTTGGTTTTTTTTATATATATGCCTTGTTAAATAAGACTTATTTTTCATTACATTTGAAAAAGAATCTGATAAATAAATTGGTAAATTACCCTGTTTAGAATTTCTATTTGATTCATGAGTTTTTTTATTATTATTTCCTTCATTTTTATTATTAATATTATTTTCATATTCATTTATACTTTTTTTTCTTAATTCTTTATCATTTTCACCAGAAATTTCTCTTGTGGAATCTTTTTTTATTAAATTAGAAACTAATAAATTTAAAGATCTGCTTCTTTCTTTATTTGGTAAAAAATTTGAATATATTAGATTATTTCCATTAGTTTTATTATTATTTGTGTTATCTTTATTTATAGAACGATTTATTAATAATTTACTTTTTGATATTTTTTGTGCTAAAGAAAGAAATTGATTTTTATCTAGGGTAATTGCACCAAATGACATTTAATATTTATTATTAAATTAATTTTTAATTAATAATTATTCATTTAAATTTAAAATATCTTTTTTATGAGAAAAGATTATAATAAAAAAGAAAAAAGGAAAAAATTTTAATTTTAACTTTATTTCATTAAATCTTAATTTAAAAATAAATTTTGCTCAATAGAATTAAAAATTCCATATAATATAAATTAATAATCTATTTTTTATCTTTTAAATAGGTTGTGATATTATATAAATATAAAAAATAAATTAATTTAATTTAAACATTATTTAATTATTAAATTATCGAATAACAAAAACATGTTTCTATGAAAAATAAAAAAGAAATAATTAAATAATTTTAAATTTTTTTATTTAAACAGTTTGTATCATTTCTAATTTAACTAAAACTTTTCTTCTTATTTCCTTAATTTTCATTTTTTTAATTTATAATAATTACTTATTTTAATAATTGATATCATATAAAGAAAGAGTCATTAATTTGTGATTTATTTAAAAAAATTAATTACTCAACCAAGTTTTTCATTTGTTTCATTCTATTTTTTCTGAAAAACTAGTATGTCTTTCTTAAGTTTATTGTAAAATTATCTTTATTCCTTTATTTCCAAAAATATTCAATGAGTTTAAATTAATATGATGTATTTTAATCTTTTAATATATTAAAAATAAAATGATTATAATATATTATAATAAAATAATTTAAATAAATATAAATGTGTAATCATGATTTCAAAAAAACTCAAAAAAAGGAAATTTCATATTGCACAAAATGTGGTAATCTTTCATATAAAAATATACCATCATTATCCATTCAATTTAATTCAAAATACTTATTTGAAATTGATCCTTTTCTTCTTAAATTTAAACATTCTAAAAAAATAATAGATTTCTCAAATAATTCAATAAATAAATATCTCAATTTCAGAAATATTGGAATTAATCAAATTAAAATTTTATCAAATTTATTTTCCTTTTCCAAAATTTCTTATTATAAAGCAATTCATTATTTAGATCAAATTTATATCAATAATCCTTCAATTTCTATTGATTTAATTGAAAAAATTTCTTCGGTTTGTTTATTGTTATCAGTTCAATTTAATGAATGTTGTTCACAAAATTCAAATCTAGATATTAAAACTTTTATTCAATTTTTATTATCCAAAATAAAAAATTTAAATGAAATCGAAATTTTATGTTTAAAAAATTTAGATTATAATTTAGAAATTTATTCAAGTTATGATTACTTAAATTTATTTTTTTCTCATGGATTAATTTTTCCAAATGAAAATAAAACAATTGAACAAAATGAAGATTCAAATATAATAAATCTTTATTTGAAATGTGTAAATATATTAGATATAATAATAGAAGATTATAATTGTCTTGGATATACTCAATATATTATTGCTGTTTCAATAATTGGGATGGTATTAACTCAATCGAAATTATTTTCAATAGAAACATTTAAATATGTTTATGGAATAAATCTATTAAAAGAAAAATATAGAAAGTGTCAAAATGATTTAAAGTCTATATATATAAATAATTATTTTTTTTGTCACGAATATTATTCCAATAAAAGTCAAAATTCATTAAGTTCTGATTCAACTTATGATAATTCTGTATTTTAAATGTAGATATATATAGTTAAATTAAGAATCTTTGAGTGTGTTAAGGTAAAATTAATTTTTATGTGTTAAAATTAGTTGCAATGATATATATATAACGAACTATTAAAAACGAATATAAAAATTATTAATTTAAATAAATTTGATAAATAAATAGTAATTATTAAATTAAATTTTTTATATTTCAAGATGCAAAAAAATATTTAAATAATCAAAAATTTAAATCTTTTATTATTAATTCTAAAGAAATTGAAATCAGAAAAAGAATGAATTTAGGTTAAATTCATTTTAATTGACCCTATAATTCTTTAATATAAATTTTTCTTTAAATAAATATAAAACTAATCATATTATTTAATTTCATATAAGATATATAATATTTTTAGAATTATAATTTTCTTTATAAAAGTATTCATACTATAAAAATAAAATTTGATATAAATTAAAAAGTTAATATTAAATCAAAAATTATTTCCATTATAATTGGACTTTATAAATTAATAATATTTATTATTAAATATTAATTTTTTTATTAATTATATTTATACATTACTTTAACTGAAAATGAATATTATTATAATTTCATAAAACTTTAAATGAAGTTTTAATTAAATAATTTCTACATCCAGACGTTAAAAAAGTAAAAATAATAAAATAAAAAAAAAGTTTAAAATAATTATAAAATAGATAACTTTAATTATATTACATAATGTTAAATTTTTAATTAGAATTTTTCAGGCATTTCTATTATTGATAAAACTGAAAATTTTTTTCCAAACAAATTAAAAGACTAATTAAAACTAGTAAAAAAATAAAAATTAATAAAAATAACAATTTACAATAAAATATAAAAAAAATTGATTAAAGCACTTCAAATGCATAGAAGACATTTAACATCTCAACAAAAAAAAGCAATAGCTTTAAGAGGAATAGATATGAAATTAATAAAGAAAAATATAATGAAAGAATTATATTCTTCTTTTAAAAAAGAAAAATATAATAATACATCTAATAATAAATCAAATAGTGAAAATTATATAGAACAATATGAAATTAATTATCAAGATTATTTAATGAATATTTTTAATTCAAAATGTGTTTCAATGATTAATTTTTATGTAAAAGTATGCAAAAATTTTCCTGAAGAATTAAAAAGATATGAAAATTTTTCAAAGAAATTAATTTCAATAATTAAAGCATTAATGATGAATGAATTTGAAATAACTTTATTTACTCTTAACATTGATTTTTATGGTTGGTCTAATAAAATCTATAAACCAGAAATATATTTATTATTTTTAGGTTTATATACTAAACAATTATCAAATAAAAATTGTAATTATTTATTTATGAAATTTAAAGAAGAAAATTGTAATTTTATTAAATGTTATCAACAATGGGAAAGTTCAATAAAAAAAAAGATTTTTAATTTAATTGACATTTGTCAAAGATTTAATTTTTTAAATCAACCTCATAATTCTTTTTGTCAAGTTAATTTTATTGATTTTAATTGTGTTGTTGATAAAATCATAAATTTAAGTCAACCTTATGGAGAAGATAATCAAGGTTCTAATTTAAAAGTTTGTATTAGAGAAGAAAATAATTTTTCAAAAGATAATATTAAAAACAATAATGAATATAATTATGATAATATTCTTAAACCAAATTCTTCTTTTTTTATACTTGGAGAAAGTGAAAAAAGTTTAATTCCGATTCAGGATTTAATTAATGATAATATTGATTTTAATGAAAAAAAATTCGGTGACCAATTTCTTTAATCAAGAAATCAATCTTATTATTCATCAAACCATAATAATAATCAAAATAAATTATTTGATTTAAATGATATTAAAAAACAGGTTTGATGTTTTTTTTATTAAATATAATCAATAGAATATAAAATTAAATTTTTTATATAAATTAAAATTTTAATTTAAAAAAAAAAATAATATAATTATTTCTTCTTTTTTAAGTGTATTTAAATTGAAAAACAAATTTAAAATTTAAAAAAAAATGGAATCAGAATTTGAAAAATTATCACTATCAGATTTTAAACCAACATTTGAAGAATACACAATAAAAACAAAAATAGAAGAAGATTTAGAAGAAATTAATCTTCCTCAACCAAGTGATTTAAATCAACTAATATTATTAGACCCAAGGAAATTAATATCATTTGATAAGGAAAAATATTTATCATTTTTCCAGCCAAATAAAATAATAGATTTATCATCAAATAATCATATTCAAGACACAACAATAAGAAATAGTTTATGTATGTTATTAGGAGGAATAAATAGTAAAACATGGGATTTAACAAAATATTATGAAAATTTTTCAATGGATGTTGAATCTGATTGTTACTTTGATAATTCAATTAATTATTCTTCATATATTGAAAAGAATAAATTATTTATTACTTATAATATGAAAAAATTAAGTGAAGTTGATGAATTATATAAAGCTTTAATTGAAGTTGGTTTTACTTTTAAAAATGGAGAAAAAAATAGTATATTTAATAGTATTAGAGAAACTGTTATGAATCAAGATAGAATTTGTATTATTGTTTCTGGAGCTGATAATTTTTGGATTAAAAGTGATAAAAGTATTATTAATGGAATTTCTAATGATATTAAATTAAATAATTACTCTTATTTATTTTTCAATAAAACTTTTATTGAAAAATTTATTCAGAAAATTATTCATCATCCAAGATGTTACTTTTGCTTTGTTTCTTCTATGACTTTTAAAAATTTAAAAAAAATTAGAGATGCTCTTGATACTGAATTTCCTAAAGAATTTAAAAATTCTGTTATTTTTGATCAAAATACTCATATTAATTTAAATGAAGGAAATAAAAAAGAAAAACCTATTTTTGTTAGAGATTTTGATAAAATTAAACACAATTTAAAAACATATCAAAAGATTGATGATTTTGATGAAAGAAATGTTTTGTTTTTTGAAAGTGAAAAAGATAAAGTTAATAATACTGAACATAATTCTATTAATATGAATACTTTCTCTGAAAGAAATTTAGAGTTTAGTAAAGAAGAAAAAGAACAATTTGAAAAATATCAAGATAAAATTATTAATTATATTGTTAAATTGTTAGATGAATGTAAATGTGATATTAGAGAATATATTAAAAATAATCCTTTAAATTAAATTTGTTTTTGAAGAACTTTTTTATTAAAAATATTTTTCTTTTTTAATTGTTTTTTAAATTTAATTTTCTTTTAAATTAATAAATTAAAATTTTAAACATGGATGATATAAGGAAAAATTTTATTTTAAATATTTCAAATAAAAAACCATATATATTAAAAATGGGCCAAAGCAAATTCCTATAAAAAATTTGGTCTGTTTTCTACTTTTTTTCAAATTCAAATTCCTTTAGACAATCTTTAAAAAATTATTGATAAATTTCAAAATAACATTAATAAATTTGAATTGGAAAGAAAAAAATATAAAAAATATAGACATTAAAAATTTAATATCAAAAAAATTTAGGTTCAATAAATAAATTATTAAATGAATTCAAAAAAAAAATAAGTAATAAATAAACAAATAAAATAATAAAAAAAGAGAAAAAAAGTTAAAAAGCATTATAGAAATCCTGAAAAAACTCATTTTGAAATAATTCTAATACACATTATTATCAACAATGAAAGCTCAAATTATTATTTAATGAATTTTTATCTTCAATTTCTTCTTCTAAATCTTTATACACTTCAATATTTTCTTCTTTTTTCTTTTTTTCTGTTAATAGTTTATTTTCATTTTCTTAATCTTGTTTATTACTTTCTTCATTATTATTATTTTCTTCTTTAGAATTATCTTTTAATTTAATTTATTCTACATTATTTTCTTCTTTATTTATTTCTTCACTCATTTATTTTTATATATATATATATTTCTTTATTACCTTTAAATTTAATTAAAGTTAAAAAATATGTTATAATTATTATTTATATATAATGTTTTTTTTATTTTAAATTTATTTTAATACAAATAAATAATAACATCAAAATATAAAAAATAAACATTTATTTCCTACACTTACATTATTTTACAGATTTTTATTTTGTGTTCTTTTTATTTTTAATATATCTTCAATTTCATCTCCTCTTTCTTCAATATTTCTTTTTACACAATTAATAATTAAAGAATTAAGAGAATTAAATATTTCTTTATTATAATTATTCTCATTGATTATATATTTTTTATTTTTATGTTTTTCTATATCTATTTTTTTTATCATTTTTTCAATATCAAATGAATTATAATTTTCTTTATTAACAGGATAATAACCATATATTAAATAAAAAGTTATTATACCAATATTCCAATAATCTACTTTATAATTACATTTTTTATCATTAATAATTTCTGGACAATCAAAATTATAATTTTTTTTTTTTTTTTTTAATAAAAGAATTAGACTCAAATAATAAATTTAAATGTGCTTCATTAGTATTTGTAATTAGAATTTGTTTATAATCATTAATAATAATTAATTCTGGAATTAAATTAGAATGAATAATTCCTATATTATGTAAACTTTTAATTCCTTTATATAATTGTTTAATTAATTCATATTTTTCTTCAATACTATCATTTATTGCATCAGAAATATCATCTCCATTATATTGTTCAAAAATAATATAAATTTTTTCATGATCTTCAAAAACATTTTCTATATTATTTATATTTGGAAAAGTTATATTTGAAAGTAATTTTGAAATTTCAATTTCTTCAATTAATTGTTTCATATGATTTTTTAAATTTTCTTTATTTATAATTTTAATATAAAATTTTTCTGAATTTTCTAATTCATCAAATTCTTCTAATCTAGAACTTTTAATTTTAATAATTGTACTTTCACTAAAATCATTTTTTCTTCCTAAATAAATAGAATAATATCTATTTTCTATAATAGGTTTGTCGATAATAAATTGTCTATGAAAATTAAAATTTCCTAAAAGACATTTTAATTGGTAAATAAATTTTTCTCGATTTTGAAAAGAAAAGAAATATAAATGATAAATAATTTGTTCACTATAACTTAATTGACTAATTAAAATTAAAGGAAAAAGAAGTTTATTTTTATATTCTTTTTGATCAGGAGGTAAATTATAAAATAGTTTAGAAATAGGAATAATAACTTTATAATTTTTAAAATTATCTTCAATAATAAGAAAAGTTTCAAATACTCTAATAATAATTTCGTTAAGAATTTTATCATCATTTAATGAATAATATATAGAATTAAAAACAGGATAAAAAACATCTTTTGGATAAATTTTTATTTTTTGTTCTCCTTCAGATTTTAATCTTGTTGTTGTTTTAACAAATGATAATGTTAATTCTTTAGTTTGACTTTTTATTGCTTTTTTATTGGAATTAAATTTTGAAATTGAATTTTTTTTTGGAAAATAAATTCTTCTTTTTAATTGAGATAATAAATCATCTTTCATTGAATGAGAAAAAGAAAATTTAACTCTTGTTTTTTTTATATCTTTTGATAATTGTATATGAGGTTCTTCAATTGTAATACTTTTCATAGGAGATTTTTTTTTACTATTATTTCTTAATATTGAATTTAATCTTATAGGTGTTTTATATTTAGAACTTACAAATTTAGTTGAAATAAATTTATTTAATGTAAATTTATATTTTACACATATTACATCTTTTTCAAAGTTATTTAATTCATCTAATGAATCATCTTTTTCTATTATCATTATTGATTGTTCTTGACTTAATTTAACATTATATTTTTGATTTAAATATTCTATTAAATCATCTGTCGGAGGAATTATTTCAAAATTTTCATATATATGTTCATGATCTAATAATATTATTGATGATTTTTTTATATTTAAATCCATTGTTAAATTTTCACATGCGTCAAATATATCTTTTTTTTTAAATAAGGAAAATAATAATGAGAAGATAAATAAATAAAATAAATTTGAATTTTTTTCTCTTATTTTAAATATAAATTCTTTTTTCTTTAAAAATTTTTTATAACTGAATATATCAAATATAAATTTCTTAATATAAATTAATTTATCTGAATTTCCATTATGATGATGAATATGATAATATAAAACATTAATATCATCACAATAAATTATTTGGTCATTTGTATAATCAAAAAAATCAATAAAAAGTTTAAATAAATTTTTTAATGAATAATACATTATTGAAAGAAAAGTATCCACAAAAATTTTTTTTGTAAATTCTTTTACATTTCCATTTCTTCTTTTTAATAATAATTCATAAAATTTTTCTCTTATTAAATAAGGTATATTTGGAAATAAAAAAAGAAAAACTTCTTTAGAAAAACTACATTTTGAATTTACTGAATCATAAAGAATATTTAAATAAGATTCAAATTTTTGTTTATTTATTTTAGAATTATGAAAACTTATATAATCAAATATAATTTCTCCATTTGTTTTTGAAGACATTATATTTTGAAAAATATATTATTAAAAAATAAAAGAAAAAACAATAAAAAATTGCTAATAATTTTTATTATAATTTAATTATTATTTCGAATTAATGAAAATGTAGAAAAAACCAAATTAATCTTCTACTTCTTCTTCTTCATCATCATCATCATTATCATAATTAATATTAATTACATTTAGAAAAGCATTTTTAAAATATTTTCTATAAGATAAATCAATAAAGCTATTTAAAGCTTTATTATATTCAATATCATTTAACTCAAAATCATTGGAAATTTTTTTAATTATTTTTTGACCAAATTTATCTAAATATAAATAAAAATTAGTATCAAGTAAAATGCTATTTAAATAAAAATAAATTCTTCCTTCTTTTAATAAAAGAAAAGGAGTATTATTTCCATTACAAATAATATTATGATATAATGAACTATTAATTTTTCCATTATTTATCTTTATACCGCATTTCCTTTTATTACAAAATTTTTTTCCGCATATTAAACATATTAAAGAATCTGAATATAACTTTCGGCAATTATCACATTTAATTGAATTATATTTTGAAATTAATGATAATAAATTTTTTGGTAAAGAAATAAAATTAAATGTTATTTTAACTCCTAAGTTTAATAATCTTTTTGGGATTGATGTGTATTCTGTGAATGAAAATATAAAAGTTTTTAATTTTTCAAATAATAAATTTAAAATTTCTTCTTTAGTTAAAATTGATTTAAATAAATTTATATTTTGATTTTCTGTTGAATTATTATTGAAAATTATATTATTTAATGATTCATTTTCTGGATAAAAATCTTTTATTAACATTTCATTTTCTTTTTCTTCATATTCTTGAGTCAAAATCATTTTTGAAATTTTTATTTTGTTTATAAGAGTTATTATAATATCTTTTAAGTTTGAAGAGTCATTTAATTCTTTTTTATATTTTTCTAATGTTACTTCTTCAATAAATTTTTCTTGATTAAAATTTAAATTATTTCTATAAAATATTGATTTTATTAAAAAAGATAATGAATTATATGTTATAAATAATGTAAATAAATGTTTTTCAAAAATAAAACTATCTTTTTCAAATAAAAGTATAGTTAAAAACAATATTTCAGAAATTATTTTATCTATTTTATTTTTAAATATATCTTTACATAATATTTCTCCATTTTTGAATTGATTTATTAATTCAATAAATCTATTAATTAAGTATGATGTGTGCTTAATTTCTTTTATTTTTAATAAAAATCTAAAAGATAAAAAGAAATTTCCCCAAATTCCAATTTCTTGTTGTTTGTTGTTGGTTATATTATAATAATAAAAGAAATTATGAAATTCATGAATTAAAAATTTATAATTTTCGATAAAATCATTTTCAGAATTTAAATCTTTTAATAAAATGTTTTTTCTTTTTACTTCACTTAAAATTCCCTCAATTAAATTTTTACAAGATTGAATAATTAAATTATCATTTTTTTCAATATAAAAATTATTTAAAATTTCTTCTTCTTTATTTTTATCATCACACATTAAATTTAAATTTTCTATAGAAATTCCCTTAATATAATATCCAAAATTATTAGATTGAAATAAAGAAGGAATTAAAATATTTCCTAATTTTTTACATAAAGGACATTTAAAACCTTTATCAAGTGTGTGTAAAAATAAATCATTATAACATTTAATATGAATTATATGATTACAAGTTAATAATCTTATATTATAATTTTTATTGTTTTTAATAATAATTTTTGAATTATATTCTTCGTATGAAGGCTCTTTTATAATTTTTTCATATTCCTTTTTTAAACTTATTTCTTTTGAATTATATATAAATTTATCATATGAAATCATTCCTAATAAACCAAATGGATTGTTTAAAAAATCATTTTCATCTATTTTATTTTTACAATAAACACAAGTTTCTTTTAAATTATTATTATTATCTTCATTGAGCTCCAAGAAGATATCTTTATTTTTATTGGTAAAATCTTCTATTTTTTTTTTATATGTTTCTTTTATTTTTTGACTTATTTTTTTTTTAAGAGGAATACCATTTTCTATATTTTCTTCTTTTTCTTTAATATTTACATTAAAAAAATTTGAAATTTGTATTTTAAGATATTCAAAACTTTTTTTTTCAGTGTTATCTTTTATATTCTCTAATATTTCAATTAATTTTGAAATTTCAGATTTGAAATAATCACATATATTTTTATATTTTTCTTCATTTATTAATGAAGATTCATTAAAATCATTTTGAATTAAATGTAATAAAATTAAAATAAATTTTGTGAAAGAAACAGAGAAAAGTGATTTTAAAAAATTAAATTGTTTTTCTTGAATTAATGCTTTGAAAAATCTAATAATAAATTCTAAATTATTTTCTGTGAAATAGAAATTATAATAACAGTTAAGATTTATATCTTTTTGAATTGAAATATGTTTATAAAAATATGTATTAACGATATTTATTTCATTTTTCTTAAAATCCATTATATATTTTTCAGCTTTTGAACTTTCAAATGGATTAAAAATATAATTTAAATCAAAATTATTTAAATATTTGTTTTTAATTGAAAATTTAATTTCTTGAGCTTGTGATTTTTTTTGATCTGTTAATTCATTTATAATATCATCAATATCTTGAATAAAAAACTTTTTAAATCCTTTTATTAATTCATTATAAGTGATTAAGTTGGAAGAAGATAGAGATAAATGAATTAATATTTCTTTTTTTAAATCTAATATATTTTCTTTTTCAAAATTATAAATAAATTCAATATCTTCATCCACAATTTTATTTTTTGTTAAATTCTGAAAAGGGTCTGAAAATAAAATAATCATTGAAGAATTATCTCTTAAAATTTTAGTAATAAAATTTAAGATTTCTGAATTTAATTTTGTATATTTATTGAATTTATCTTCATAACACCAATATAATTGTTCGTTTGATAAATCTTTATTTTTATATATACATTCATTAAAATCTTCATGTGAATCATTAACAGAACATAATTCTAAAATTTTATCAATTGATAAATAAGAAGAATTATCTTTTAAAGAAAAAATATATTTAAAAAGTGTTATATCGTATAAATAATAATTAAAATCATAATAATAATAAGTATAATAAATCATATTGTGACCATAATACACCCAAAAATTGAATTGGATTGAATTGATGAAACCAAAGAATTTAAATAAATCTTTAATTATTCTTTCAGTGACTATTTTTTGGTCTTTTATTAGATTCATTACATAATTAATAGAATATAATAAATTTGTATGATGTTTCATTGAATAGATAAAGCAAAATTTATTTAAAAAAATAGATAAAAATCTATGTAAAGTTATATGAAAGGAGTATTCATCTTTATTTAAAATTTGAACTGGATTTGTGATTTTTACAGCAAAATGATTTAATAATTCTGTAACATTTTCAATATTATCTGAATCAAATATATTTATTAATAAATCAAACAATTCAATTAATATAATTTCAATATTAAGATGTATTTTATCAAATCCTTCTCTTATAAAAAATTCTGAAATTTGAAAGTAATTTGCATTATGTATTAACCAAGCTATATCAATAATTGTTTTATATATATTAATATTTTTTCCAATTTCTTTATATGAGCATGGCTTAATTAAATAATGAAAATTACTATAAATATTAAATAAAATTTTATAACAAGCAACCAAATTTTGTTTTTTATAATCCTTAAGAAAAAGAGTATAAATACTTTCAAAAGCTTTTGTTAATAAATTTAAATTTTGTGATATTATAATACTTACTTCATCACTTATTACTTGTATAAAAAAACCATCTAAAATTTCTGAATGTTTTCCAATAATTTTATCATATTTTGCAAAAAATATTAATCCCATTTGTGTTTTTAATTTATAATCTTTTAAAAATAAAAATAAAATCCTATCATTCTTAATTTGAGAATTCCATACACTTAATAAATTACTAATAAAAGGACAACAACAATCATGTAGTGCATTTTGTTCAATTAATTTATTTTCATTTTTACAATAATTAAAACAAAAATGTTTAGTTTTTTCAGAAAAATTCATTAAAAAAATTTTAGAAACAATATGTAAAATAGCTAAATTATTATTACAAATATCATGAATAAAGTTAAGAAAAAAATTAAAAACTATATTAAAATCATTAAGTAGGTTATTATTATTTTCATAATCTAAAATGTAAGAATTAAATAAAGTGACAATTTCAATGAGCACATTTTTAATATTATTAATAGTATTATCATCAAAGCAACTTTTAATATATTTATCAATATCATTCTCATTATTAAAAATACCTGAATGTTTAGAACAAAAACTGCTTTCATTCCAAGCATCAGGATCACCACAATCACAACACCCAGAAACCTTATTTCTATATTTTAATTGATGTCCTTTATGTTTTTCCTTACTGTTTTCATAACATTCGATACATATTATACAAGTTGAATCTTTTCCACAATTTTTACATTCCCATCCTCCTACATTTGATAATTTTTTTGCGCATATTTGATTCGATTCTTTTTCTAGGGTTTTTAAATATTTAAAAAAGGAATCATCTGGAATATCATACGAAAAAATTTGGGAAAATTTTATAAATGACTCTTTCAATTTTTCTAATAATGATAATGATGCTGCTTCCATTGCCATATGTCTAAAATGTTTTAAAATATTTAAGTCTTTATTATATGATAATTAAAAAATTATTTAATTAAAATAAATAATTATTTAAATATAATTAAACCTTAAAAATAATATAAAATATGAAAAAATGAAATTTATAAAAAAAATCTTTAATTAAATCTTAAAAATTTCTTTCAGAAAAACCATAAATCAAATATAAAATATTTTAAAATTTTTAGAAATAATTTCTTTATAAAAAATAAAAGATTAAAGAAGAATATGGATAATTTGGAGAAACATAATGATTATGATAATATAAATTTAATATGTGTTTTAAGTTTAATAAATAAAATAATGAGAAGAAATAATTGAGACTTTTTATATATTTGGTTATTTCAACTTTTGATTTGTTCTTTAGATTTATAGATATAAATAATATTGAATAAAAAATTATTTAGTTATTTATTTTCTTCATAAAAATTAATAAAATCATTAAACCTTGGAAAAATAATTGAATTTTTTAAATTATTATAACACATATAATATTTATGTCCATTTTTTTTTTTCAGAGTTAATTTATCTAATTCTCCAATATATTTTAAATTTTGATATTCTTGAATAATAGTGTTTTTAAAAAAAACAAAATAAATAATAATAATATATTGAGCATCAACTAAATGAATAATAAAAAAAATAGTAAACATCAAATAAGAATAATTAGAAAATAATTGAAATCTAGAAATAATATTATAAATAACAAATTCTATTGTTACTATCATATATAAAAAACAAAAACTAAAAATATCATTTACTATTTTTAAATCAGTTTCATTTAATAAATAATCTTCTTCTATTTCATTATTAACTTTTGGTATTTGTTTTTCAGAATCATTCATTTTATTTAAATTTAAATCATTTAATTCTTCTTTTTTATATAAATCTAAAATTAACATTTCATTTTCAAAATCTATTAATTCATAATTATCCATATCAAAATTGTTTTCATTTTTATCTATTGCTTTATCAACTTCTTTTATTAAATTTGATTCAATTGCAATTTTTAAAAAATCAAAAATATAGTTATTTCTTTTTACTGGAATATTTCTTTGACTTAAATGTTTGTGATTTAATAATTCATTATCTTTTAAATTACTTTCAGTATTTAAATTATATGTTGAAAGTTTTGTAATTTTAATTTTTTCTTTTCTTAAATTTTCTTTTCTTATTTGATAATATTTAAATATTCTATCTCTTAAATAAAAAATCATCCAAAAAGTAAAAATAAATAAACAAAGAGACAAAAACAATCCAAAAAATAATAAATAAATCATTCCTCCAATTTCTTTATAATTATGTGACATTTGAATACTTAAAGCAATTTGAGTAGGATAAATAATACATAAAATAATAATAATGAGACATTTAATTAATTTATAAACTAAAGCATATTTATTTTCATTAATTTCTCCTTTTCCTCTACTTAAATTTGTATTTAATCCAATAAAAACATTAAATAAAATTAAATAAATTGATATTATTGCAGAAAATTTTAATTCATCAATTATTCTATCAAATGTATAATTTACTTTTTGATATTGACAATAAGGATCAATAATCATATAAATAAATTTAAATAAAGTCATAACTATTAAATTTAAAATAACTAAAGTTTTCGGAGTTATTAAACTTGAAAAAAAATAATCATAATTTTTTAAATTAGAAATAAATCTAAAAATCATTATACAAAATAATACCAAATATAAAGAACCAAAAATAATTTGAAAAACAAGATTACCTGATTTTCCCCAAAATTCAATTCCATATGATTGACAATGATTATTAAATAATCCTATGTGACAATAACATTCATTATTTTTATAAATAAATCTACCTAAATCATTACAGAAAAATTGAGTTAAATATGTATAATTGTTTTTCAATTCATCTGATAAATCATTAAATATTCTGTTTGTTATTTTTTTATCAAATATATTACCTAATTTATTTATTGTGAATCCTATGTTATATAATGCATTTTCTTTGTCATTTAAATTAGGAGTAAAAAATGAAAGAATTCCCATTTATTAAATTTTTTTTCTATTTAAAAAAAATATTAAAATATTAAATATTTTTGAATTAAAATAATGATCAAAATAAAAAAATTGTATACAAAAAAAATAATTATGATTTTATAAAATATCATTTTATTCCAAATGTTAATTAAAATAATTAATTATTAAGTTTTTTTATAAATATTAATGTCTAAAATATATATTTTATGTGGGTTTATTATTTGTCAATGATTTATTATTTTTTATTGATCAAATAAAATAAATTAAAAAAAAAAATGTCTAAAATAAAACTGTAAAATATACTTATTAGATAACTTAAAAATTATATTTAATTGTATTTTATTAATATTTGATATTTATATTTATATATTTTAAACAAATTAAAAATTATTTCCTAAAATACTGCAACATAATATTTTCTCAAAAAAATAATCTAATAATAAATGATATTAATCACAAAAAAAAATAAACACTTTGTTCAAATAAAAAATCATTAAATTTGAATCAAGAAAAGTTTAATATGTAATTTATTGATAAAAAATTAATTAGAACATTTTAATAAAGAAGAACTGTACTACAATTAAATTTTTTATTACCCTTAGAAGAAAATTTATATTTTTGAAATTCTCCTTTATTTAAATCATAATTTAAAACATTTTCATAATCATTAATATTAATTATATTTGGAGAATTAGAAACACCACAAATGCAACTTGCAAAAACGTTTCCTTCATTTTGATTAATTTCAAATAAACCTTTAAATAAAAATTGTTTATTTTTTTTTTTATATTTTTCTTTAGAAACTAAAATAGTAAATAAATTTCCTTTGCATTTATTTAATTCATTAAGAGTTTTTGAATAAAAACTTAAAGGATTAAAATTAATTTTTTGCATTGAATTTATTATTTTATTTCTATTTGATATTTCAAAATTAGCAAAAGACTTTTGTAAAATTATAGAATTAGAATTATTAATTTTATTATTAGAATTAGGGAAAAATAAACCAAAAGTATTTTTTTTCTTTTGAGAAATTTTATTACCTAAAGTTTTAATTGCTTTTTTAATTTCAAATAATCTAAAACTAGTTTTATTAACTAATTTATTATTATTGTTAATATTATAATTTCTATTAGATAATTTATTACTATATTTAGAATGATAAATTGTATAAGATTCTATTTTATTAACATATGAAGGATTTGTAAAAGAAGTTTTATTTCTTATATGATTTGTTAATGAATTAGAACGAGAATTATTATTTGATAAAATTGCTATTTTCATTTTCATTTTTGGTATTTTATTTGAAAAATTTTTTGATGATATATTTATTATTTTTTTCATTATTTTATTCTTATTCTCACTATCGCTTTTATATTTTCTTTGTGATATTGGATATTTTATTTTAGATAATTTTGATAAATTAAATTTTTGGGATTTTTGAGGAGTAAAAAATATTCTTGAAAAATTTCTTATATTTTTTCTGTTTAAGTTTATTATATTTTTTTCTTTCTCTTTCTCTTTTTCTTTCTCTTTTTCTTTTTTTATAGAATTCTTTTTTGATATTTTTGGAGAATTTGATATTAAACCTTTAAAGCAATTTCCACTTTTTGATTTTTGATGAAAGATTTTAATAGGAGTATTAATATCAATAATTAAATCTTTAGATTTTTTATTTTCAATAGTATTATTATCTTGTTTTAAAGGATTTTCAATTTCAATTTCTTCTTTAATAACATCATCAACATAATAATTATCTAAATTTTTTTCTTTATTTTTTGACATTAATTCAGGATATAAAGCTAATAAATAAGAATTTGTATTTTTTTCATTTTTTGTAGCAGCTTTAGCAATTAAATTATTATTTAAATGAATAAAAGATTTTGAATTTGAAGATAAATAATTTTTAGCAAATTCTCTAGAAGAAATTTCAGATAAATTTTTATAAGAATTATTTTCATATTCATGAATTTCACAATCTAAATCAGATACATTGATTTCTATATTTGAAGATTCATTTTCTGTTAATTCTTCACTGTTTAAAAAAGGATTTAATAAACTGTGTACATTACTATTACTATTATTACTTATGTTATTACTATTATTATTTAAAAAATCAAAATCATTAAATTTATTTTTATCCAAACGTAATTTTTTATTTAATTGTAAACTTATTATGTTATTATCTTCGTTTGGACATTGAGTTGAATTAAATGTACTTTTATCTTCTTTTGGAGTGTCATTTTCATTTATATTATTTTTAATTCTTTGCATTTGTGCCATTCTTTTTTTTGTTCTTTCTGAATTCATATCGAAAATTAGTTTTTTTGATAAAAGGGAATTAATGCTAAATTCTTCATCATTCATTTTTATCTTTTAATCTAATTGTAATTAATTTAAAAAATTAAATATTAATAATTATAAATCTTCTATATAGAATTTATAGAAAAAATAAAAAAAAAGGAAAAATATAATTTAAAAATAAAATAAGTATTATTTTTAAATATATATTTTATATTTGAGAAATTGGTTTTTATTTATTATTATTTATTATTTATTATTTGTTTTATTATTTTTTTTTATTTATTAAATATTTTTTGTTCTTTAAAAAAATCAAAAATATTATATTATTTACATTTTGAAAAATTGTTTTTACCTTTTCTTTAACTTATTTTATAACCTAATTCTAAATAATATCAATTACAAAAAAATAAAAATACCAAACCCAAATAAAAATTAAATATTAAAAATAATATTTAACAATCATAATAATACCTTTTAACGATATCTTTAATCTTCGAGAGTTTAACAGGTTTAGATAGAAAATCTTTAATAACTGTAAAATTTTTTTGTAAATCAAAAATAATTTTTTTATCAACACTAGCACTAATAAAAATAATATTTAAATTATTAATTTTTTTATCATCAACTAATTTTTGTATATTTTTCATAGTATCAATTCCGTTAATTTTTGGCATAACAACATCTAATAAAATTAATTTATAATTTGATTTTTGACAAGAACATTTTTTTTCAATTTTTTTTTTTATTAAATTTAAACATTCTTCTCCATCATTACATGAATCACATAATATATTTATTTTCTTTAAATTATTTGATAAACAACTTAAATTAAATTGCTCATCATCTACTATCATTACATCATTACATAAACATTTATTTTTATTATTTTCTTTTTCTTCTATGTTTATTTTATTTAAATTTAAATCTTTATTTTTTTTTTCATTTATTAAATTTGAAGAATACAATTCATTTTCTTCTAAAATTATTTCATTTAAATTTTCTGTTTCTATTTCTTTTAAATTATTTATTATTTTATTTATTGAATTTTTATTATTAAATGATTTACAATGATGAATAAAATTTGTTTCTTCTTTTTCTTTTTCAAAATTTTTTTTTATTTTTTGAAATTCATTATTAAATATTCCTTTAAAAAGACTTAAATTTAAATTTTTTCTTAAATTTAAAGATTTAGTTTTATGAATAATAAAATTTGAAGTATGATTTTTTTTTAAACTTTTTTTGAAATTTGACACTTTATCTTTTGAATAATCTTCTTTATTATAACTATAAAAAGATTTAAAAGAAAATTCAGAAATATAATTATTATTATCATTTTCATTTTTTGTGTTTTCACTTGTTTTTGAAGTTACACTTCTTGAAAGTTTTCTCATATATTCAATATGTTTTTCATTATTTTCTGTAATTTCTTCTAAATCATTATCACTTCCAAAAGTTATTTCATTGTTTAATTTTATATAAATTATTATTTCATTATTATCATTTGAATCAAAATTATATTCACTTTCTATTTTTAAAATTTTTATTAATTTCTTTATTATTTTTTCTGTTATTTTTAATGTTTGAATATTTGAATTATATTCTGATATATTTATTTTTTCTATATTTATTAATTCTTCATTTGAATAATGTTTTAATTTTTCTTCTTCTAAATTTTTATTTGAAAATCTTATTTTTATTGTATTTTCCTTATTTTTTAATAATTCTATATTTATTGAAAATTCACTTTCAATTTTACTTTTTTGATAAAAATATACAAATATCATTTTTATCAAATTTTTAAATAGAAAATAATCATAATTTGCAGATTTACCATTTAAAAATTTTAAATTTTGAATTTTATTTATTTTCTTATATTCAAATAATTTAATAAATTTATTTGATATTCTTCCAAAAATATTCTGTAAGTTAATTGTTGAATTTCTTTCTTTTTCAATATGAGTTAAAGAAAATATTTGAAAATATAAAATGAAATTTTTTAAAAATAATCTAATTAAAAAAACAAGAAGTTCAATTCTTTTTATGTTTAAATCATCTATTCCTGAAATTTCAGAAAGTATTGATAATAAACTATTAATAGGATTATTAATTTCATGATATAAAGTTAATAAATATTGATATCCTATATTTTGAATAAATTGTTGTTGAATATTTTTTCTTTCATCTTCATAATTATCAATTAATACATATATTTTATCTTTAACTTTATTTACTTTTATATACATTAAATGTTCATTATGAATAAAGATTTTATTATTTGATTTTTTAGTTAAGAATATATGATCATTCAGAGTTGTTTTATTATTGTTTTCAAAAGGAGAATATTCTAAATAATCATTCAAATTTTTTATGAAATTATTTATATCATTATCTTTTGGAATTGAAAGTAATTTTATTGCTAATTCATTACAATATGTTATCTTATAATTATTATTTATATTTTTGTCTTTATTTAATATTAATATTCCTATTGGAATATTATTTAATAATTCGTCTATGTTTTCGTCTATGTTATTATATAACATTTTATTTTTTTATTGAAAAAAACTTTATAATTTTTTTATTTTAAATTTTGTGAAAAAAGTTTTAAAATAATTAAAAATAAATTTTAAGATATTTTAAAATGAAAATAAAATTAAATTTATTAAATATTCAATCGCAATTTTTCTTTGATTAATTATTTTATTTAAAGTATTCTTATAATAATATAAATAAAAAAATAAAAAATTTATACACAGAAAAAAATAAAATTAATTTTTCTAATTTCTTAATTGGAATATATTATTTAATTTTCACTTTCAGAATCAGTGTCTTTCGTGTTTAAAGCTTTTTTTCCATTTTCTAAATTTTTTTCAGTATTTTTTTTAATTTCATCATCATCTTCTATTTCTTCAATAGCAATTTTATTTTTAGAAAGCATTTCTTTAACAAGAGTAAATTCATTAATAACACTTCTTCTTCTAGCCTCTTTAAATTTTTTATTTCTTTCTTCAGTTTCTTTTTCTTCGTTGTTTGGATTTTCATTTTCTTTAAAATTAGGTTTCATTTTATCCAAATTTAATTTTCCTCCCATATTCCAACTTACACTATTTCTTTTTTGTGGTTTGTGAATTATATATTCTTTTATATTTAAATTATTTGTGGAATTTCTTAAAGATGATCTTTTTGGACTTACAATTTTTTGTTTAGATTCTGACATTATTAAATATATTTATTTATTTAATATTTATGTTTTTTTATTTATTAAAATCAATTTTTTTATGTTCTTGCAAAAAAATAATTATTAAATTTAGAATTTTTAAAATATAAATTTAAATGTCGAATAATCAAATACTTCATCCTAACTTAATAACTGTGATTCCAGGGAATATAACAATACAAAATTTTATTCCTGGGAAATTATATAAAGATAATATTTCAATATATAATACTTGTAATGTTCCAATTGTATTTACTTTAAGATCAAGTGATAGAAATAAATTATTTGTTGGAGAAAGTACTATAAGATTAGGAGTGAATCAAGCCAAAAAAATTCCTTTAGTTATTCAAGATAAAATCAAATATAATTATAATAAATTACCCACTCAAAAAGTCTTATACATTCATCTTTCTGGTGAATTGATTGATGAAAAATTTGAAATTGTTTTAAATTATTTTAATAAAGGAAATAATAATAAAAAAGATTTTTCTGATAATTCTATTCCTTTAAATTATGAAGAAGATTTTATTAAAAATGGAGGGGAAAAATTAAAAGGACAAATGTTTCAACCTATGAATTATAATTTTACTAGTAATTATAATACAAATGATATTGAAAATACTGAAGAAAATTTTGAACAGTTTGAACAAATGAATTCGAATATTAATAATATATTTAAAAACAATAATAATAATATTTTAAGTAATAATAATAATAATAATAATAATAATAATAACAGTAGTAGTAAGAGTAATGTTAATAAGAGTAAAATTAACAATTCTAATCAAAAAGAAGTTTTAGATAATTTTGTTTTAAAAAGACAAAATTATAATTTAAATAAAGAAGAAGAATTAAAGAGATTTATTGATGAATTAATAAAAAAAATATCAGAAATGAAAAGTATATTAGATACTTATCAATTTAATTTCAATAATAAAACAAGATTTGATGATAGTAATTTAATAAGACAATCAACATCATTATATTTTATAAGTGATAAATATTTTATAGAAAATATTAAAGAAAAAGAAAAAGAAATAATTAAGCAAGAACAAGATTTAGAAATTTCAAATATTAAAAATCAAAATAAAATTTTGGTTGCTGAAAATCAAGCTTTAGAAGAAAGAATAAAAATTTTAGAAAATCAATTAAATGAATATAAATCAGAATTAAATGAGCAATATCAAAAAGCATTAAATGAAAATATAGTAACAGATTCAAATAATATAAATGAATAAAACAAAAGTATTTTATATTATAATAATAACAATAGCAAAAAAATGAAATTAAATCATTATAGTTTTTACATTTAAAAAAATAAACTTAAAAAAAAATCTTAACTAAACATATAAAAAATTTCTTTATCTTTTTCACTTTGAAAAGGACCTGGAACAAAATTAACTTGAACAATATCATCAAAGCCTTCATTAATTTTAGGTTCTTCATAATTTTTAAAAAAAGTATGAATAGGAATTTGATTAACAGCTTCAGAAAAATGTTTTCTTTCATGATTAATAATTCTTAAATTATTTAAATGAAAAGCTAAATCTTTATTAACTTTCATAATAAAAGCTCTAACTTTATAATTATTATCTTTAGCAATTTTAATATATTCTTCTCTAATATTTCTTTGAGGATTTGTATTATCAATAACAATATTATTATTATCTTTTATTGCTTCAATTGCTTTTTCAAAACATTTTTTTTTATTTTTTAAATTATCTTGATTTATTCTTATATAATTTTTTAAATAATTTTCACAAAAAGTTGATTTCCCACTTCCAGGAGCACCAATTAAAATAATCATTTCTTTATTTTTATCATTAAATTTAATATGATCATTATTATTATTATCATAAATATGATAATCTTCTTTAATTTTAGGAATAGTTTGTTTTTCATTTAAAAAAAATTCTTCAGGAGTTAAAAAATTTAAATTACAATTTAAAGCAAATTTATAATCTGAATCACTAAAATCTTTCTTTTTATTTTTTGTTTTTTCTCTTCCAGCAGCATCACCAATATAATAAGAATTTTCTTTATCAATTTTAATATTATTATTTAATGTATTTTCAAATATTTCAAACATTCCAATTGATGGTTTTCTATAATAATCTTTTGTAGTTGAAGCTAAGAAAAGAAAAGGATATTTAAAATTATTTTTAAATATATTATCTATTCTTTCTTTAAATAAATCTTCATTTATTTTTCCTAAACTTATTATTGATTGATTTGAAAAAACTATAAAAATATAATTTTTTTTTGAATATTCTTCTAATATTTCATTCATTTTTTTTTCATCATACATTGTTTTATAATCTTTTGGAAAATTTTCATTATATGAAAATTTTTTCCCTTTTTCTGTTATTAATGTATCATCTAAATCAAATGATATTATTTTTGAACCTGGTTTAAAATTATTATATTTTTTTATTATTACTGTTTCTATTTTTTCCCATTTTTCTTCATTTTCTTTTTTTTCTTGTTTTTGTTTTAATGAATAATCTTCTATTATTTTTTCTGTTATTTCATTGGAATTTTTTATTGTTTCTATTGATTTTTTTTTTTGAGATTTCATTTTATTATTTTTCAAATTTTTAAACTATATTTAAAAAAGATTATTGATTTTTTTTTGATATTTTTTATTGAAAAAAAAAAAGTTTATTAGTTAAGATATTTAAAAAGATATTTTTTGGTTATTTATAATTTTATAAAACATCTGATTTTTATTAAAATTATTTTTTGGAGCAATTGCATCTAAAGAATGTTTTTTAATATAATTAGAGAAATCGAAATTTTTTGAATAATTTTTCTTTAATAAATTATTGCTTTCAGTTCTTAAATATGAATTTTCAATAAATGGATTATTTAAAGTTAAATAATTGTAAGTGTTATTAAAGAAATAATGAGATTTTGTTTTTAAATTATGATAATTTTTATCTTTTTTATTTTCTTTATTTTTTTTTTTTGAATCAAGAATTTTTTGAATATCATTTTTTAAAAATGTTGGGTCTTTATTTCCATTAAAAATATCATTAATTGTATTTTTGAATAATTGATTTTTATTTATTTTTGGACTTGAATGATTATTTTTTTTATTTTTTCCTTTCATATTTTTCAAAGTATTTTTAGAAAATTCAAGTTCTATGAAAACAGGAGAATTTCTTGGTTGAATAATTAAATATTTATTAGTAGAAGTTTTACTTGTTTTATTTTGAGAATTTTCTGATAAAAAATTTGTTGATAAATTTTTATAATCTGATTCTGGTTTTCCAAAAGTAAAATTATTCTTTTTTCTTATTGTTATATTAAAATTATTATCATTATTATTTTTCTTATCTTTTTTCTTATATGAGTTATTATTTGAATCTTTTAATTCTTTTAATTCTTTTTCATATTTTTTATTTTCAGATTCAATATATTCATTTAAATCATTAATATTTAATTTTTCACTTTCAATATTAAAATCTTCATATTTTTTATTTTTCTTATATGGATTTTTTTCACTTTGTTGATTATAAGTTCTCATAAAATTAATATTATCAATATAATCTCTTGAAATAGGAAAATTTTTATTTTTTTCGTATTTCAATTCTTCAGCACTCCTAATTGAATTCTTTTTTTCATAAATATCATTATCATTTGAATTAATTAATTCATTATATTCTTGTTCTATATAATTATTATTTTCTTTTGTGTTCATTGAGTTGTAGTTTTGATAAGAATTATCAATTTTAAAACTATCTGAATTACTTTTCATTTTAATATATAATTTATAAAAAATTATTTATTTAATAAATATCGGAATATGAATAATTTTTATTTTAATCATTTAGAATTATTTTTCAATTTATTAATATAAATTTTACAATTATCTTTATATGTAATAATTAATTAAAAGAATTTAATATTTATAATCATTATATACATCGATTTAACTTAAAAAAATTAAGAAATAAAAGAATTCTTTCAATAAATTATTATCGAATCATTACTTGAACTACTTTTTTCAATAGAGTAAATAATTTATTATTTTTTACTTAATTTCCTTTAAATATGTATTTTACAATTGATAAAAAATTCAAAAAAATTAAAAAAAAAAATAAAAAATGGGATGTGGAGGATCAAAAAAAGAAATAAAAAACAAATCTGAAATTGAACTTTTAGAAAAAACCCGTTATGTATTTGTAGTAGGAGGTCCAGGGAGTGGGAAAAGAACACAATGTAAGAAATTAGCAGAAGAATTTGGATTTCGTTTATTAACAATTCCTGAAATAATTCATTACGTAATAAAACTTCATATAGTTCAAAATTGGGAAGAAATAAATAAAATATATAGTGAAAGTGGAGAAGAAGGAATTGAATCTCAACATATAGTTTTATTCATTCAATTAGTAGTTAAAAAATTAGACGAAGATAAAGTTTTATTAGAAGGTTTTCCAAGAACACAAAAAGATGTTGAAGAATGGTTTAAACAAACTAATGAACATTTTGTTGAATTATATACTGTTTTATATTTTGATATTCCTGCAAAAGTTATGCTTGAAAGACAATTACATAATCAAGATGATGAAATTAATGAAGAGGAGGCTAAAAAAAAAATTGCAAAGTTTCAAAGAGAAACTAAACCTACTTTTATCGATTTTGAAGTTCTTGATAAATTTATTAGAGTAGATGCTATGAAACCTGTTGATGAAGTATTTAAAAGTATTAAAGAAGAATTTATTTTAAAAAAATATTATAGGTAAATAATTACTATTTATATAAGGTTCTTTATTAAAGGTTTTTTGTTCTGTTTTATTCTTTTTTTTCTTGCTTTTTATTATCTTTTTTTATATAAGTTTTTTTCTTTTTTTTGAATTTTGAAAAAAATAAAAATAATTAATAAATATATATTTAACAAATACATAACTTAATAATAAAAAATATTAAAGATATAAAAAAATGAAAACAGGAAAATTTCAAATGATAGTTTCAAAAAAGAAGGGAAATTTCAATGAAATAATAGGTAACAACAGTAAAAGATATCAATCAAAAAATATAAAAAGATTAGGAGGAAATGAATATTATCAAATATCAAAATCAAGTAATATAAATGTAACAAAAAACTCTCAATTAAAGCAATATATAGATATGACAGTTACACATTTTTCCGTTAAATGTTCTTTATTATGTAATGAAATAGAAGAAATGAAAAGAGAATTTATTACTCAATTACAAGGAATAATTGAAGGATTTTCTTTTAATCAACCTAATTATCCTATTATTAAAGGAGGATTTAATAAAAATTTTAATTTTGGTCAAAATTTAAATTTTAATAAACTCAATTTAGACAATGGTTATGTTTCTACAAATATTAATGAAAATAATAAAATGATTTATACTAATAATAAGGATAAATATTATAATAATAATAATGATGCTTTTGAACATTATTTTGAAAAAAATGGAAGAAAAGGAAATTCAGAAATTAATAATTTATATCCTGAAAAATTATTTGAAGAGAATTCTTATAATAAAATTAATATTAATAATATTAATAATTCACGTAATCTTAGTATACATAAAAAAGAAAAAAGTATTCCTCAAATTAAAAGCATTCATAAAATTAAAATAATAACTAATAAAGAAAAAGCTTTGAGAATTTTAATGAAATCTAAAGTATTATCTTTTGATGATAAATTAAAAATAAAAACCTTAAATCATTCTTTATTTAATGAATTTGATACCAAAAATATATTAAATACTTGTAAAAAAGATTATGAAAAACAATTAAAAAAAATTAATTCTGATAATCTTGATTTACCAAGTTTAACTTCAACTTCAGTTTTAAATTTCTTAACAAAAGAAAAAGAAAATGAATTAAAAGATGAATCAAATGAAATAAATAAAAAATTTTTAAATATGTTATTTATTTTATCAGATAAAAAAAATAATGAAAATTCTTCTCTTGAAAATAAATATAATGATTTATGTAATGATTTTAAAGTAGATTCAATTAAAAGCTTAATTATAAATTACTTAAAAACAATAAAAGATAATATTAAAAATATAAATAATGTTATTATTAATAATTTTAATAATTATTTGGAAAATAATAAGGAATTAATTGAACAAAATGATAATCAAAACCAATTAATTTCTTTATTTTCTTTTAGTATTAAGGAGTTATATGAAATTTTTAAATTTGAAATTGGAAAAAGAAAAAAAATTAAAGTTTATGAAAAGTTGTTATATGATATTAAAAGTTTAGAAAAAAAAATTAAATGATTCTTATAAAGTGTGATTTTATATATGGTTCTATTTGTAATATTTTTATTTTGAGAGAATTAAATATATAAGTCTATTTTATTGGGGAAAATATTTTAAAAAATATCTATGTTTACATTTTATTTTTTAAATTAATTTAAAATTTCCCATTCATTAAATTTTGATTTAAAAAGTTTTTCAATATAATTAAATTTATTTTTTATTCCTTATAAAAAACTTTATTCTATATTATAATTACATTTATTCTACAAAAAAAACTAAAAAAAGTCAATTTCACATAAAAACCAATTTTTAATCAAATTTACAAATATCGATTCTCATTATTATTATATCTTTTTTTATATTTTTCATATAATTATCAATTTGTAATGTATTTAAAAACTTCATTTTTAAAGTAAAATACTAATTTTTTTTTTATAATTTTTTTTCATTCATAGGAAATTAAATTATTTTTACAAATTTTCGGAACATTAATAAAACTATTTTTCTTTCTAATATTATGAATTTTATCATCATCAAAAACAAAATATTTTTCTATTTTTTCATTACCAAGGCAAAGGAATTTTAAATGAGGAGAAGAATAAAGTTTAAAAATTTCTCCATTTGGAATTTCTTTAATTCTTCTTTTATTATCCTTTACAATCACTTTACATTTGGAAGATTGAATAGGACATTCACAATTAATTTGAATAAAAGGATGTTCTAAAACTTCTTTAATATTCATTCTATCATTAGGATTTTTTTTCAACAAACCTAAAATATTATATAAAAAAAATATACCTTCAACAAAATTTTTTGCTTCTTCAGAAATATTTTTCCAATATTTATCAGGGAAAGAAACTTCTTCATTTAAAATTTTTTTTTCAACTTCTTTAACATTTTCATCATTAATTTCTTCATTATGAAAACTATAATTATAGAAATAATTATCATTACTATTATTATTATTATAATTATTAAAATGATCATAATAAGGTAAATTTCCAGATAATAAAAAATAAGATATAACACCAAGAGCCCATAAATCAATTTGCTTATTAATTGGTTTTTTTAATAAAAATTCAGGAGGAGAATAAGGAAGAGTTCCAATACCATAACCAAAATAATCACCTTGACCAATAAATTGACCAGAAAAAAAATCTAATAATCTAATTTCTGCATTTTCACTATCATCAGTCATTAATATATTTTCTGGTTTTAAATCACCATGAATTATTCCATATTGTTGTAAATAATATATTATTATTGAGATTTCCCTTATTATTTCAGATACTCTCTTTTCACATAATTTATTTTTTCTTTTTTGAAAATATGATAGTAAATCACTTCCTTTATAATATTCAGTTATTTTATAGTAATTATCACTATTTTCAAATATATCATATACTTTCCCTATATATGGATGATTTATTATTTTTAATATTTCTATTTCATTTCTTAATTGAGTTATATCTAAAAAATTCATATCTTCTTTTGACATTATTGTAATTACTACTTCTTCATTTGTTAATTTATTAATTCCTTTTTTTATTAAACCAAATTTTCCTTCTTCTATTGTTTTCTTTAATTCATATTTTTCTTTTATATTTATGTATTTTACTATTGCTTTTTCTAAGTTATTTACTAAAGATAATAATTCATCTTTTGATTCAATAAATAATGATATTATTTTTTCTGATGATATTAAATTTATTCTATATAATAATTTATCTTTAAATATTATTTCATTTTCTATTTTATAATTTATATTTGTTAAATTATTAATTGCAACAAAAGCAAGATCATTTATTTTTTTATAATAAAATAGGTCTTTAAAGCATAAAACACAAAAAAATTTTTTCATTTTTTTTTCATCAATTAATTTATAAATATAACCTGAATAATTTCCTTTTATTTTGTCTGGAATTTCTTCAATCATATTTTCAGATTCTTCTTCACTTGATTCTGTAAAATTATCATCTGAAAAAGATAAATATGTTTCATTATATTCTTCATCATTTAAATCTGATATTTTGTCAAAAGTATTTTTACTATGATTATTATCAATATTATTATTACTTATATTTACTAAAGAATTTATTTTTGTTTTGTATGAGTTATGTTTTTTAGGAATTTTTCTTTCAAATATTGTTTCTTCTTTTTTATTTTTTTCTCTTTCTAAAGTATCACCTATTATTTTATTTAAATTATCTTCAATATTATTCATTGTGAATTGATATGATAATAATCTATTTTTATTTCTTATATCAACATTATCTATTTTATTTTTATTAAAATTTAAAATTGTTTTTTTTGGTTTATTTTTACATATATTTTCAATATATTGATAATATGTTAGTAAACCATAATTAGGTTTAAATAAAGTATTTTGTGAAGGACCTTTAATAAATTTACTTTTATCTTCATAATGAATAGATTTAATATTTTGACTTTTTTCTAAATTATCTAAAATTTCAATAGTCTTTTTATTAAAAGGACTTTTTTCAAAGATGAAAATAATTAAATATAAAAAAATATCTGAATTTTGGTTTTCAACAATAAATTTAAATTCATTTTCATCTAGATATTTTTTTCCTTTAAAAATAAAATCTAATTTATTATATAATTCTTCTTGAGTTTCAATTCTATTTTCAAATTCATCACTTTGATTTTTACTGCTTATTTTAGGTCTATTTAAAGGAATATATGATAATAAAACTCTAATATCTTCTTTTGAAATTTTATTGTTTTTATTAAAATCATACATTTTAAAAACAAAAGAAATTAAATTTTCATATTCTTTAGTATATAAAAGCATCATATTATTTACAAAGTTTTTTTCAATAATACAATTTGAATAAGATGAAAAAATAGAAAATAATTGTTCTTGAATTAATCCTGGTAATTCAAAGTATTTTGCAAATGTTATTTTATTTATTCCTTTATTTCCATTTTCACTTCTTGATGATAATTCTTTCCAAATATATACTAAATATGAACGGAAACCAATTATGTTTTTTATTCTATAAATATTGTAAATTTTATAAAAATCTATTTTTTCTAATTCATTTATTGTTTCCATTTTTTTTTTGGATTTTTTATTTTTTATTTATTTTTTATAAATTTAAATAGCCAAATGGCTTTTTAAAATATTTATTTTAAAAAAAATAATTATAAATATATAAATTACCATTTATAATAAATAATTTTTATTTTATTTTTGAAAAATAAAATGATATAATACTTACTGAGTTAAAAAAAATACAAAAAAATCAAAATCAATTAAATGTATATAAATCTGAAATTAATTTTCCTCCATCAATATACCATCCAGCTTTCCAAAATAAATCAATATTAGTGAAAGTAACTTTAATACAATAATCTTTTTTTTTATTTTCTTGAAACATATTTTCCTTAATTTCAAATAATAATTCTTCAATTAAAATACTGAAATTATCATCACCATTAGTTCCTCTTTCAAGCATTTCTTCATTTGGAAAATTATTAATAGTATTAATTAATTTATTATCAATAAATATATTACATATTAATCTTGAATTTTTCATATTTATAAAAGAATGATGAATATATAATTTATAATTTCCTTTTAAAATATGATTAAATGTAAAATATATATTTATTCCACATGGTTTTTCCAAAAATAAACAATTTCCATTAAAATATGTATTAGGTAATTTTTTTATTAACCAATTTTCATTTTTTGTTTTTACCCAATTTTCATAATAAATTATTGAAAATATATTTAATCCTTCTTTAGTAAATTTTATAAAATTTCCTTTATTATCTTTCATTCTATATACTCTTTCTTTTTGAATGCAATTTTTCAAATTTTCATCTATTACATTAATCTCCAAATTAAATATTTGCTTTATTTTTTTTAGTTCGTTTTCCCATGATGTTTGATATTCATTAAAACAGTTACAAAGATAAATATTAGCTGAACATATTTTAGATAAATCATCATAATTCAAAAAATCAAAAAGATAAAAAGTTAAATTCGGCTTTAATTTATTAGAAAAAATACAAGGTATATTTTTCCTAGTAATTTTACTCATAATTTTTTTAGTTTTTTCCATGAAAAAAAAAATAAATAATTTAAAAGTAAATAAATATAACAAAATAATTAAATGTCAACATCAAATCCAGAAGAAAAAGAAGATGAAAATTGTATAAAAATAGTATTATGTGGAAATATGCATGTAGGAAAAACGACAATATTATCAGTATATTTAAACAATAAGTTTTTAGAAGATCCAGTTTCAACATCAACAGAATTTAGTAGTAAAAAATTAATAAGAGGAAACAAAGAATTAACATTAAATATATGGGATACAGCAGGTCAAGAAAAGTTTTATTCATTAAATAGAATATTTTACAAAGGAGCTCAAATAGCAATTTTAGTATATGATATAACAAATAGAAATTCTTTTGAAAAAATGAAATCTTTTTGGTATAATGAAATAATTAATTATTCTCATCATAATACTATTTTTGGTATTGCTGCTAATAAATATGATTTATATAATGAAGAAAAAGTAGATGAAAATGAAGCAAGATTATTTGCTAAAAATATTAATGCTGTTTTTAAATTAACTTCTGCTTTTAATAATACTGGTATTACAGAATTATTTGATGAAGTTTGTGATATTTATTTAGGTATTAAAGCCAAACCTGATTATACTTTTCATAAGAATATAGATGTAGGTAAGTCTTTTACTTTAAAAAAAAAAAAAAAAAAAACTGAAAAGGAGGCTAAGAAATGCTGTTAGGTATTTAATTATAATTTAAATATTTTATTTTATTATTTTGATTTTAATTTTTATAATTTGAAATATTTAATTTATTGAATGTATATTTTTTAAATTTTTTTTATTTAATTCAATGGAATATTTATGTAAAATATTATGTTGTTGTTTTTATTCTAAAAAAAATAAAAAGGAAAATTTACTCGAAGAAGAAGAAGAATTAGAAGAAATAAATGAAAATGAAATATTTTTACATAAATATTACAGAGAAGACGAAAAGAAAATAAAATTAAATTTAACAAAAGAAAAAATTTTAGGTATTTTAGAAATAGAATTTGACAAAAAATCAGATTCAGAATATAAAGAAATATATAATAAAGATGGTTTAACATTATATTTAAAAGAAAAATCATATTTAACAGATAAATTTCCATTAATTAAAATGAGATATATAATTCCAAAAAACACCTTTAAAGAAGGAACAACTAAAAAAGATATAGTCAGTTGTATTAGAACTCCAGAAAAAAGAATAATTTGGGATAAAGCAGTCAAAAAATATGAAATATTAAATAAGTTAAATGGATTTAATATTATTCATACTTGGATGAATAAACCAATAATAATAATAAGTGAAAGAGATTATGTTGAAAAAAAATATGAATTTTATAACGACAATAATTATTATTCTTATTCTTCAAGTATTGATGATTATTCAGATGAAAAATATAAAGAAATTGAAAATGTTGTTAGAATTATGAATTATTTATCTTTATATAATATTATGGAAGATAAAGATAATTTTATTTTTAGATCTCTTAATCAAGTTGATTATAAAATGCCTACTCCAACTTCTTTAATGAGTTTAACTCTTTCTAATAATTTAATTAAATGGTATCAAAACTTAAGATGGATGATTAATACTAATGGAAAGGAAATAAACAATAAATCTGATTAAATTATTTTATCATTTTTTATGGAGTTTTTTGGTATTTTTTTGCATTATGGTAAGATTTATGATCATTTAATTTTATTTTCTTATTATTTAAATAAAGTTAATTTATTATATTAAATATTTCAGGTTTTTTGATTGTTAAAGTAATTTGAATTCTTATTATAAAAAACAATAAATTTTTAAATAAATTAAAATAAAAAATATATCTACAATAATAAACGAAAAATTAATAATAATTCAATAATATTATTTTTAATTCTAATAAATGGGGATTGGGGATTGGGGATTGGGGATTGGGGAT
>JAEEGK010003808.1_pt1 | contig 37340 bp, 27 predicted proteins | sample 8958771 | NCBI WGS metagenome assembly JAEEGK01 (sample SAMN16246547, study PRJNA631951) | gut metagenome | biome: gut microbiome; feature: rumen; material: SC-attached | host: Bos | place: Iran: Karaj | collected 2018-10
CCCAATCCCCCAATCCCCAATCCCCAATCCCCATTCTTTTATATTATCTAAATCAATAATTTTTATTATTTATTATAAAATATAATAAAATTATTTTTTAAATTATATATTGAAATTTAATTAAATAAAAAAATGGATGTGTTTGTGTCTCATTAAATGCTTTCTTTTAGTTTCCATATATCTTGAATTTGATTAGAAATATTTACTTGAGCATCAATAATTTTGTTGTTTAATTCTATCAATTTTTTCAAAATAGGCAAAATATATTTTTTATATTTACTTTCAGGAATGTTTCTTTTTTCAGAATATTCTTTAATAAATTGATTTTGGAAAATTCCTATAAAATTATTATCTCTTCTTTTAATCATTTCTTCTAAAATCTTATAATCTCTTTCAGCTATATCATTATAATAATCATTATCATTTTTTTTCATTATAAAGTATAAAATAATAAAAATAATAAATACAGTAACTACCAAACTTAGAATCATATTCGGTGAAATTAATCTTAGAGCATTTAAAATTTCTTCTTTTTGTTCTTTTTTTGACAAATTATAAACAAATATCATAATAATTCCACTGAGAATTACTATAAATCCGAACTTTTTTATTATTTTTTTATATTTATGATTATATGTAATAAATTTCATATTTTCTATTTCTGGCATATTAAAATGAGAAACACCAGGTTCTATAATTTCCACTATAATTTGCTTGGAATGAGAAATTAAATTTGATGAATTATTTATTTGGTTATTTGATAAATTATTATTTCCTTTTAATAATGATCTTTGTTCATTAAAAGAATTCATTAAATTTATTTTTTTATTATTATAATTATCTTTAGGAAAAGGAATTTTTGATGTATTTATTTCATCATAATTTATAAAACTGTTATTATTATTATTTAAATTAAAATTATAATTATTATAATTACCGCCTTTATTATATAAATGTTCATCTTTTTTATTTGTGCTAAAAATTTCTTTACTTTTTTGTTTATAATAATCTAAATTTTTTTCTATTTTTCTGTTGAATTCATTTATATCTAAGTTTCTTTTTTGAAATTCATTTTGATTGGTATTATTTACATCTCTAGGAATTTTTTTGAATTTTCTTATACCATGAGGAACATTATTGTCATATTGATTATCATTATAATTATTGTTATTTAATTCAAAATCTCTTCTATTTCTTCTGTTATTGAAAGAAAAACTATCTAGCTCTTCATTTTTAAAATTATTATTAGAAGATTGGAATTGATTTTGATTTTGAAAATTTGAAAAAGATATATTAGTCGCTTCATAGTTATTTTTATTATTAACATTATCATAATTTTTCATATATAGTTTTCTCATTTCATCATTTAGTTTTTGATTATCAGAAAATTGTTTTTGATTCATAAAAATTAAAAAATAGATAAACTTTTAATTGAATAATATTTAATAAATAAATTATCACTTAAATAAATAAATGTAAAACAAAAATTTAATCTTTATGATAAATAAATAATAATTACATACCTAACATACAAAAGCACAAAAAATAAAATATCCTAATTTTTAAAATAATAATTATTTAAAATTTCTTCTAACTTTGGTTTTTTTAATGGTTTAGGAACTTCTTCAACAATACATTTAAATTCTTTTAAACTGTTAATTAAATTATCTTCAATATGTGCAGACACAATAATAATTTTTAAATCATCATTAATAATTTTATTATTAATTAATTCTTGAATTTTTTTAGTTGCTTCTAAACCATCCATAACAGGCATCATCATATCTAAAAATAATAATTTATAATATTTATTTCCACAATTACATTTAATTTTATTTAAAATTGCATCTATACATTCTTTACCATTTGTACTTGTATCTGCATTAACATTAAATTTTTTTAACATATTCTTTATTGTTGATAAATTAAATTCTTCATCATCACATAATAATACATCATTGCATTCTTCACATTCTTTTTTTTTATTAATTATTTTATTGTTATTTGTATTGTATGTATTTTCATTATAAAGAGAATTTTTCTTTTTCATTTTTATATCTTCTGTTTTTGATTTTACTGTTTGAATAATATTTTTATTTCCTTCTTTTTCATTTTTATTATATGTTCTTAACTTTTTTTTACTTGAATTAATACTTTCAATATTTTTAATAAATTTTTTATGTAAATCATTGTTATCACTTTTGTTAGTATGTTTTTTAATTAAAAAAGTGCTATTATTTTTTTTTAAATATTTTTTAAGAGATTGATTACTGTTCAATTGTTTAAATGAGGTATTATTTTTTTTTTTTGAATCAAATGAATTTTCTGAATCATTTTTATTATTTTGCTGATTATGCGAATGATAATTTACACTATCCATATAATTCTTTAATCTCTTTTTATCTTCTTCTTCATTTACATATTCAGACATTGAAATACTTCCAGATATAAAAGAATCACTTAATTTACTATTTGTTATTTCTCTTATAAAAGGATTTTGATCTTTTGTCATTTTAATAAAAGGATCATTTTCTAATTTAAAAATATCATTATTTTGATTTCCTTTTTTATTGCTTCCATTATTATCAATATTTGAATTAATAGTAGAAAGAAACCAATTACTATATTGATTGTGATTTAAATTTTCATTAGGAACTGAAATTGTAAGATGGTAATTATAATTTATATTATTATGTTGAATTGTTGTTAAAGAAGCTTGAAAAGGAGAAGTTATTTCATTTATATTTAAATGATTTTCTGGAACTATTGAATGCCAATTATTATGAAATCTAATTGATCTATTTATTCCATTTAATGTTATCAATTTTTGAGATGGAGTAAATTCTTTTATCTCATCTTCTTCTTCTAATTCTTCTTCATAAGAAAATGTTAAAATTAAACTTAATATTAAATCTTCATCATCATTATAAAATTTTAATTTTAATTTTAACATATTACTAAGTCTTAATAGTAATTCTTTCGTTATTTCTATAGTTTGAACACTGTTTGAAAAATCAAATTGTTTTTTAAAATTTAAATCAATATCTGTTAAAATTTTATTTTTTGATTTTTCTTTAGTTACTATTTTTTTGATAAAATTTATTTTAATTTTGTTATCGTTTAATAAGTTATGACTTACAATAAATCCATTTTTTTTAGGTAATATATGATATAAATAAACAAATATTCCTTTAAAAAAATTATTAATATGTTTACTGTCAGAAGATATATATTTATCTTTTAAAAAAGAAAAATTTTTCTCATATCCAATATCTTTATATTTAAATAGATCTTTATATTTATTTACATGTTTTGAAAATAAATATTCTAAATTAATTTTTGAAGATGAAATTGCTTCTATATTATTAGTTAATTCAAAAATCACTCTAAAGTACCATATAAAATTTTTAATAAACATTTTAATTAAAATAACTAATAAATTAATTTGTTTAAATTTCATTTCAATTTCTTCAAAAAAAAAGTTATTTTTTTCAACCCCATAATTTTCAAAATTATTATCATCTGAAATATTCATTAAAGCATTTAATGGATTATTTAATTCATGATACAATGTTACTAGATATTGATATTTTAAACTTTTAACTAAATTTCCTTGAAGATCTTTTCTTTCATCATTGTAATTATCTATCGATAAATAAATATGATTATTTAAAAATTTAACTTTGACATAAACCATTGAAAGTGATGAAATAAATGTTCCACAATGTTCTTTTGTTAAATGATTAGAAAAAATAAAATTATACAAATTTAAATCTTGTAAAGTATTATTTTCCCATTTTTTAAATTTTTTCATTTGATTTTTTAATTTAATAAAAGCTGAATCTTGATAAAGTTCAAATATTTCACATGCATATGAATTTATTTCTTTAATTATAATTTCTTTTTCATCTTTTTCAATTATTATTAATCCAATTGGGAAATTATTATATGCATCATTTAACTTATTTTCATAAAGTAAATAATCTAAAGTTTTACCACTTTTTTGCATTATTCTCAACATTTAAATTTATAAATTATTCTTATTAAGATTTTCTTTTTTTATTGTTTTTTAAATAATAGATTAATAAGGTAGTTTAAAATATTATGAGTTAAAATTATTGTAGCAATGAAATTTCATTTTTTAAATAATAGCATTAAATATAAAATATTTAAAATAAAAGTTAAATTACATAAGACTTAATTAATGAAAAAAATTTATTTTTTAGATTTCATTTAAAAAAACAAAATACATAATAAGAATTTATTATATATTTCAAACATTGAATTGGAGTGAAAATAAGAAAATAACAAAAATTGAATTAAAATAATAATTGTAGAAGATGAATTTTTATAATAATTAATTGACAAATTAATTTACCTCTTATTTTAATTATTTAGATAATCTACATTTTAACTCATTTGATTAAAATTATAATTTTTATGGATAGAAAAAAAATATACTATTTTATTAAATAAATAAATCATATTTTTTATTTTTATTTTTCTTTATAAAATTATTGTTTTTATATATAAAAATCCTTGAATATTTAAAAAATAAATCAAAATAATATTTATATATTTAAAACAATACAAATAAATAAATATTGGATTTATATTATAATTAATTTAAAAGTTTATAAAATAAAATATGTTTGGTTCTCAAAAGGAATATGAATTATATTCTGGTCTTCTCCTTAAATCAACCTTTGACGAAATAAACAATTCAATGATTTCAACAATAAATGATGAGACATCGGTAAATTCAAAGTGTTCATTATTAAATGAAAATAATTCAAACAATGAAACTTTAAATCAATATTTCAAAATTGAAAATAAAAATATAAAAAATCCAACAAATCAAATGAAAAAAGATTTGAATTTTGAAGAAAAATTTTTAAAAAATTTATTTTTAAAAGGGCAATTAATAGTAAGTAAAATAGAAATTATAATTCCAAAATTAAAAGGTCGATTTTTGAATTTAATGAATGGAAAAAAATCAAATTATTTAATGAGTGAATTAATTAAAAATGCATCTAAAAAGCAAAAATTAATTATTTTAAGCGAAATTTATAATCAAATTGATAATTTAGCAATTAATGAATATGGTTCACATCCTTTACAAACTTTAATTGAAAAAGCATCTTCAAAAGATGAAATAACAATGATAGTCAATGCTATTTCTTCAAAAAATAAATTAATAAAAATTGCAAAAAATAATAATGGGACTTATGTCATTCAAAAAATAATTTCTTATTTCAATGAAAATTATAGAACAAAGATAAATAAAATTATTTTCAAACATTTTGTTGATTTATGCTATAATATGAATGGAGTTTGTGTAATCAAAAAATTTATAAATAATTGTGAAAATGAACAAATCTTATTATCTTTATTATCTTTATTTATAAAAAACTTTTTAAATATATCTGAAAATCAATTTGGAAATTTTGCAATTCAGGTTTTTATTGCTAAAATTTCAAAAAAAGAAAAATACTTTTCTATCCTTCAACAAACAATTACATTTAATTTTATAAGATTAAGTATAAATAAATTTGGTAGTCGAGTAATAGAGTGTTTTATTGATAAAATAAATAATAGAAATAAACTTCAATTATTTCATTATTTATTAGAATCAGGATATCATAGTCAGATAATATCTAACAAATATGGTAAATATGTTATTTATAAATTACTTAATCAATATGAAGGAATAAATAATACAAATATGATAGATTGCTTCTAATATGAATAGAACTATAAATAAATATAAAGAATATAGATTTTAAAGGTGAGTGTAAATTATATTTTTATTTGATAAGGATATTTTTCTTTTATTTACATTAAAATTTATAAATTTGAGTAGAATATATTACTATAATATAATGAGAAAAAAGAATAATTTAATTATGATTTGAATAGTATTTTTAAATAAATGTGGTTGAAAATATTATTTTATGAAATAATAATACATATAATATATATAAATTTAAATAAAAAATTATTTTTTTATATATTAAAATCTAAAAATGTCAAACAATTTAGCAGGAATGTGTACATTATTTTCAACATTATTAGCTCACATAGTAAAATAAAAAAAAAATAACCAAAAATTTTTATAGTTAGGAGGGTCAATGTATACTTGGCCAAATATCAATGGTTTATTAACCTCTTATTTAAAAAATCATGATTCACCAGATATGAAATTAGTAGATGGATTATTTTTAATGCCTTTAATAAGTATGTCAACTTCAATAATGGGAACAATTGGGCCAGTATTAGAACAAAAATTTAAAATTAAATTTGTTACAATATTAGGAATGTCATGTCAAATGTTAGGATTATATATTATATCTCATACAACCAAAATAATTAATATATATATTGGAATTTGCCTTTTTGGAACATGTTCTGGATTAAGTTTAATGCCTTTATTAAAAAATTTATGGGCATATTATCCAAGTAAAAAAGGTTTATTAACTGGAATTTGTTTTTTTGGTTTTGGATTAAGTCCTTTAATATATAATTCTCTTGCTACAAATATAATAAATCCTACTTTTGAAAAAGCTGATCCAATTACAGGTCTTTTTAAAAAAGAAATTGCTGAAAGAGTAAAAGATTATTTAAATGTATTAAATTTATTTGTTGATGTTTGTTGTATTTTAGTTATTATTTTTGTATATGAATATAAAGAAGTAAAAAAAGAAAAAGAAACAGGAATAACTGAACAAAAAAAAGAAGAAGATGATGAAATGGTAATTAAAAATCCAATTCAACAAGTTTATTCCTCAATACAAGTTTATCAATTAATTATTATGAATATATGTACCTTTGTTTTCTGTTATACAGTTGCTAATACTAATAGAACTTTTGGTCAATTAAACCAAATTGATGAAAGCTTATTAGGTAATTTAGCTAATATTTATGCTATTGTTAGTGGATGTTCAAGATTAATTTGGGGTATTTTATTTGATAAATTTGGATTTAAAAAATTATATCTTTTATTAGTTTTAGTTGAAATTATTGACTCAGCTACAATTTATTTTTCAGTTTCTAAACCTTTATTATATTGTTTCCAAGTTTGCTTAGGTGCTTTTATTTTAGCAGGAAATGTTTCTTTAATTATACCTATTTATCCAAAAGTTTTTGGATTAAAATATTCAACTATTATTTATGGTATTGCTACATTTTTTTTAAGTTTTGGAAGTATGATTAGTCCTACTTTAACTAAAATACTAGTTAAAGAAAAAAGTGATTATAAATATTTATTTTGGGCTAGTACTTGTTTTTCTATTGTTAGTTTTATTAGTTGTTTAACTTTTAAAGAGGAAAAGTTTAGGTATAAGAAAGAAAGAAGTGAAAAAGAACAAGAATTACTCGAAAATTAAAATATTAATTTAATTTAAAAAAAAATTTTGGAATTTAAGATTAGAATTTTTATTTTTATTTTTTTTTTTAATTTAATTTACATTTTTAGTTAATTATTTTGTGAAAAAATAACAAAAGAAATCACAATTTTTATGTTTGAATACAAATTTAAATTTAATGGGAAAACACAATGGTAAATGTAGTTATAACCTTCCAAAAAAAAGAGAAAGATATATAGATAATAATTATTATGAAAACTACTACACATAAAACCAATATAAATCAAAACTAAATTGGTTATATATTTAAATGAAAGAAAATCAGCTTAAAAAATTCAAAGAAATATTCTTTGTTAAAAAAAAGTAAATTAAATAAAAGTAAAAAATGAAGAAAATAATATAATAAAAAAAGAAGAAGGTTCTACAATAAAAGCACATATAAATTAAAAATATAATACTAATAATAATCATAAAACAAATAATATTATTAATATTAATTACAATTTAAATAATGAAAAAAAATTTCTTTATCATGGAGTGTCTATTGTTATTCAATAAGAAATCTTTATTTCCTTTAAAGATAATGAATTAGTTTTTTCTGGTTAATTAAAAAAAGGTTATTGATAAAAAGCAATTTAAATATTTGCATATTATCATTCAAAAGAATCATTTATTGGATTAGATAAACCTTTATTTTCAAATAATAATAATTAAATTGTAAGAATTGAAGAAATAATTTTATTAGATGAACATTTTTATTTTTGAAGTTTTTAAATTAGATGAGGGAAATTTCAAAATTGCAAAAAAAAAATAAAGTGATTTACTAATATAAATAAAGACAATCAAAAAGAAAATATATTAGGTTTTAAAACACCTGATAAATAAACGATGTTCAATTCTATTTCTATTTTAAATTTTTTGATAAATTTAAAAGATATATATATATATATTTCTTAATATAATTTATTTAGAAATATTTTTTATCTTTTTTTTTATTTTTTAAAGTTTTAATTAAATTTTATTTTATTTAAAAATAAAAAAAGAAATTTTGATTATTTATTATATAAGAGAAAATAATAATTAAATTTAAATAAAAATAAAGTAAAAAATTATATGATTACTGAAAATTCATTTTTGAACTATGGAATTGAAGATCCAGAAGATAAAGAAAATACAGAAATGAATAATCAAGATATAAAAGTTATAAAACAATATAATAAAACAAATGATTTAAATGAAAATTTAAAAATGGAAATTTCAAGTGAAGAAAATGAAGAAAGTTTAAGTGAAAAAATAAATAATTTAAATATAACATCAAATCCAATTTCCCAATCAAAAAATAATCCATTTACTTTTACAAAGGAAAATTTAAATGAAAAATATTTTGAGTTAGAAAGTAGAAAAAATTTATTAAAATATGGTGAAAAAATATATTCATTTAATAAAATGTTAGCAGTAAAAAATTCAATTCCAGAATTTTTTTTATCTAAACATAAATTAAGTGAAAATGCAAGAATGAAAATGGTAGATTGGATGATTGAAGTATTATCTTGTTATAATTGTTCTAATGAAACTTTTTTTCTTTCTGTTTCTATAATGGATCAATTTTTATTTAAAACAAATTCTATACTTAAAAATCAAAATATTCATTTAATTGGGATTGCAAGCATGTATATTGCAAATAAATTTGAAGAAATTTATCCTATTCCTTTAAAACATTTTGTAGTTAAAATAGGACATAATAAATTTAAAGATATTATAATTAAAAGTCAAACAATGAGAATTTTAGAAGTTATATCTTTTGAAAATTTGATTATTAGTTCTGTTTATGATTTTATTAAAATTTATTTTTTTGATTTTTATTCAAATAATAAAATAAATTTAATTTGTAATGACTCTTTTATTATTTATCAAAAAATTCAAGAAACAGCAATTTATTTTGGAAAAATTAGTGTACATTATGTTAAATTTTATAATTTAAATGATAAAGAAAAAGCAATTTGTTCTATATGTTGTGCAATCCAATTGTTTTTTGAAAAAAATCCATTTTGTTTAAATCTTGGAAAAAAGAAATTTTATAATGATTGGGAAATTTTTATATTAAATAATAATCATATTAACCATTTTAATCAAAAGAAAAATGATTTATATAATGCTTATTTTGATTATCATAATAATAACTATATTTCTCATAATTTAGATAAATTTTGTCCTCTTTCTTATATATAAAATTTGTCAAATTACATTCATTTTTAGTAATTTATTAATGATAAAGATCAATATGTTTTATTGTTTAGATTGTTTTTAATTATAATATATATATTATTTAATATTTAAAGTAGTTTTCTACTACAATTACAATTAAACTTATTAATAAAATAATTTGTAAAATAAAATGTAAAATGAATGAAAATAAAAAAATTAACATGAATAATATTAAGTAAAATAAGAAATCAATAAAATAAAACAAAAAAATAGAATATTTTAAAAAGTTTTGGAGAAGGAAAAAGTTATATTAAAACAAATGAAACAATTATAATGAAGGTTTTAGAATAAATTTATGAAAAAAAAATGAAATAATAATTTCTTTTATGAAAAAAAAATGAAGGAATAAATAATTATGAAAATTTAAGGAAAATTATATTATTGAATCCTTCATAAACATGTATTAAAGTTTCATTTAAATCAAAAACATTTCTTTTATTTTATTTTTTTTCAAAACTTGAAAAGTCGAAACAAGAAAGAGAAGATAAATGAAAATTTGGTTTATAATTTGAATAATATTTTTTTTGTATTGTTTCTTTGAACTTCCATGATTTTTGAATTTTGTGTTATACATCTTTTTTTCATTTTATTAATGATTGAAGAACAAAAAATTTTATTGATTTGAGAAAATATTTTTTTCTCTGATTTTTTAAAATTAAAAAAAATAATATTAATAAAAATAACTTAATTAAAACGTTATTAAAATAAAAATGATAGACAAAGAACAAAAAGAGCAAATGTCTCTTAGATATAAACAAGATTTAGAGAATCAAAGATTAAGATATGAAAATGAGCGTCAACAACGTTTAAGAAGAGAAATGGAATCAAATTATAGAGTTCAACAAGATATAAGAGAAGAAGAAGAAGAAAAGTTAAAAAGAAAAAAAGAATTAATGGCAAAACAATATAATGAATATTTAAAAGGACAAGAATATAAACATGAAAAAATGTTAAAGGAAGTACAAGAAAAATTAGAACCAACTTTAGTTTCCCTTCCTTTAAATTCTGATGCTAGGTTAAGACAATTTAAAGAAAGAATTGAAAAAATAAGTGAAAAAAATGATATTAATGGGAAATTATATGATGAATTTAAAGCTAAAAATAGAGCTACTTCTCATTATAATATTTTAACAAAAAGATATTCTTTAGATAATAAAGTTGTTAGTAATTATCCTGATGAAAAAAATTTAACTCAACCTCCGAAATTAGGTCATAATACTAATTTAAGTGATATTAATTTTCAAGACAATATTAATGTTTATAAAGATAGTGATAATCTACAATATCAACAACAAGCTAATTTTAATTATATTTCAAATGATCCAAATAATAATAATGATATTAATTATAAAACTAGAAATAATGTTTATGATAACTATCGTTTTGTTGAAACAACAGGTAGATCATCAAATGATTATAATAATAATATAAATATTCAAAATAGTAAAAGTGTAGAAAATATAAATTCAAATATAAATACAAATATAAACTCAAATTTAAATTTAAATTCAAATTTATATCAACAACCAAAATATACAAATAATAGTATTTATGTAGGAGTTCCAGATAAAAAAGGTCAAAGTTTATTATATGAAGGAGGAAGAAGAGAAGGAACAGATGTAACAAATAATGCATATTTTGATCATTATTATAATATAACATATCCTTCATATAAAGAAATAAATAAACAATATGAAGATTATAATAAAAGTTTAGTTGCTCAAAATCAAGCATTTAAAAATGAAATGGCTTTAAGGAGAAAAGAACAAGAAGAAATAAGAAGATTAGAAAGAGAAAGATTATCAAAAATGCAACAATTACAAAAAATGTATGATGATGATTTAAAAAGACAATATAGACAATATTTAGATCAACAAGTTGTACAACAATTACCAAGAAAATTAATGGATGAAGGTTATACTAAAGAAGCTTTAGCTGAAGGAACTCCTATGTTTCAAAATGAATATTTATATGTCAATGCTCCTGATTATAATTTAATTAATAAATCTAAATTTGTTGAAGTTAATCCTTATAATCCTAAAAAATATGATTTAGGGGAAACTATTTTACAAAATAATACAATTTTAAATCCTGCTTTTAATTATAGATATAATAGATATATTGTTCCTTTGAATAAAGAAATGAGAGAAGGAGAAAATATTTTAAGAAATAGTGCTATGAATTTAATGAATAAATAATAAATATAATAATAAATAATTAGAATTGTGTTATTCACAAATAAATTTTTTTATTTTTTATTTTATTCATTTTTGTAATTTTTAAAACAATGGATGCAGGAAATATATAAATTATATTAAATTTTTATTATTGTATAATATAATTTAACTATTTCTTTTTCTAGAAGTTTAACCAAAGAAATAAACAATACAGAAAAATTATTATTAAAATAAGTCGAATTTATAGAATTTATACTAAAAATTAAATGAATTTATTGGAAATTATTTTAGTTTATTTAATTTTGAAGTAATTTCAAATTAATAAATTATAATTTTTATTCTTTTTAAAATAACTTTAAATATAGTTATCCATTAACAAAAAATATTAAACTCAAAAATGAAAATTAATATTTAATAATAAATAAATACTTTTTCAAACATTCAAAAAAAATGTCAAATAAAGAATTACTAAATGATCTTTTAAAAAAGCTTTTAAACGAAAAATTATTATATTTAGAGGAAAAAGGGAAAGAAGACATATCATCATTATCATATACAAAAACAGAATTTGATTTATTAGGAAAAAAAATAGAAACTTTGGCAAAATTACGAGAAGAAAAAATAAAAAAGGATAAAATGGAAGAAGAAAAAAGAGAAAAAGAAAAAATAGAAAAAATGCAAAAAGATCAAAGAAAAAGTATTATGCCTCAAACATCAAGAAAAACAATAGGATTAAAAATAAGTCCTTCAAAATCAAATAAAAAGGAACCAAAACAAAATTTAAATACTACAACAGATTATGGTAGAAAAACATTAACAAACACTAAATCATTAGGAAATATATTTGGAGGAAGAAAAAGTTTAGGTCCAAATACTGAAAGAATGTCAACTAGACCTAGTATTGGAAGAGACAAATCTAATGGAAGAAAAAGTATAGGCAGTAATTTATTTACTAATAAAAATGAAAATATTGGAAGAAAAAGTATTCAACCTATTCTTAAAAATAGTAATACTACTACTAATTTATTTGGAAAAAAAAATATTAATGTTAATAATAAAGGAAAAGGAAATATAAAGAAAAATATTACTCATTCTAATACTAATAATAATAATATTAGTGTTAATCATAATTTAAATAAGAAAGTTTGTTTTAATGATTTAATAGAGAAAGATATTGTAAATAACAATATTATTCCTTATTTAAATGATAATGATAAATTAATGTTTTATTCTATTAATAAAAAATTATATTTAAAAACTTTAATCGAAGCTTTAAATAATATTCAAAATTCATATAAAAAAATATTTGGTCTTTTCATAGGACAAACTTATGAAAGTAAATTAAATATGCTTGAAATGAAATTTAAACCTGAGGAATTAAATGCTGCAATTCCTTCTTTTAATTTAGGAAGAGGAACAATAAAAGCTTTAGAATTATTAGATCAAGAATCTTATTTAAAAATATTTCAAAAACCTCCTGAAGAAAATAAATTAAAAGAAATATTAATTGTATATAAAATCTTTTGTCAATTATTAAAAAAAGAAGATTTAGTTAAAATTAAAGATGAAAGAGAATTTTGGGAAAAATTTTCTAAATTTATTATGGATAATAAAAATGAATCTTTAAGTAAATTTTTTATTGATTCTTCACAAAAATTTTATTTAGATAATAATAATTTAAATAAAGTTAGAAAATTAGCTATTAACCAATTAGATAAAATTAATCCGTCTTATTACGGTAAAATTTGTGGAACTACTGGTTTAGTTGTTTTTTTGATCAAAGAAATGTTATTGTATGTTGGAATAATTGAAGATAAAAAAACCCCTCCAGCCAAAATTAAAGAAAATATTCTTTATCAAAAAAATATTATTGATGGATTAAATCAATATTATGAAATAGTGAAAAAAATGGATGTTGAAAAATGATAAATAGTTTTTATTAAATTAATTTTGAATTATAAATACTTCAAAAACATAAATTTTCAAAAAAATTAAAAAATAATTTATATTAATATCAATAAACTTACTTATTTATGATTAATTAATAAAATGAAAATATAAAATACCAAAATTAAAAAAGACTAAAAATAATAAAAGTCCGAAAAAAAACGTTTATTTTTTTTTCCTATATATTTTCCGATAAAATAAAAAATGACACAAATTATCTTCAATACAAATATCACAAATACTACAATGTTTAACTTTTTTTTAGGATTATACCAAATTTCACATATATTATAATATTTCATATCTTTATTTCCTCTAAGAGATTCAACATTAATTTGAGATAAACTGGATTAATTAAAAAAGAATTAAGAAATTTAAAAACCAAAAAAAAATAAGTAAATAAACCAATCAAAATTTCAAAATTTGTAATTATATCAATAAACCAATATATATTTGTGAAAATACTAGATGCAATTAGTATATTTATCAAACAATAATATATAAATATGGTCCTATAAAAATTTTTGGATTTCCATTATCATCTATTCACAATGTAAATATATTTCCTAATTTTCCAAAAGTAAATATATTTTTTAATTGCTCTTTTAAACGAAATTTTAATATATTTTCTGAATGATATTGATTTTTTACTCTTTTATTTTTTGACTTATCTCATCTTCGATTTGGTATCATGGTATCTATTTCTAAATTTTTTCTTTTATTCAATGATGTTATTTCATTTTCATTGATGAATGGACTTTATTAATATTATATTTTTACAATTTTACTTTCTGTCATTTTTTTCAAATAATAATAAATAAAAAAATAAAAATATAGAAACTTAAGGAGTGTAAATAAAATTAAATTGATATAATAATAATATAAAATAAAAAAATGTCAGCAACATTAACTCAAACAAAAAATATAGTATATAGAAAAAAATCATTAGGAAATGGAGATTTAGAATCAGATATAAAAAAACAAATAAAAAAAGGAAAAAGTAAAGCTTTAGAAAATCAATTAAAAAAAGTGAATCAAACAATGAAACAATTTGAAAAATCTCAAAAAACATTTATACCTCAATCAAATAAAAAAATGCAAAATGAGGCAAATTTATTGAAAAAAAACATAAAAAAAATAAATAAAAACCAAAAAGAACTAAATAAAAAATTAGCTCAAACCCAATTGAATTCAAAAAATCCAAATTATTTTTTTTCAAAAAATAAACATTTACCAAATTCTTTAAGAGAAATAGATGATAATATAGAATTAGGAAAATTACTATTAAAAAATCCAGATAAAATGACAACAGAAGAGAAAATATATATAGCATCATTTAATAATAAAGAATATGAATTATTTATAAATTATTTAAAAATGAAAGATAGAGAATTAAAATGGGTTGGAAATGGTTTAGGTTCAGGGCATTATTTAGAAGGATTTATTTCAATATATAGGAAATATGGACAAAGTGAAAATGAAAGATTTGCTAGTTTAAAAAGATTTTTAAAATTAAGTTATAATAATGAAAAAGGCAAAGAAAAAAATAATAATACAAATACTAACTTTTTCCAAATTGAAAATATAAATTATGGTGATAATGCTACTTTTGATAATTTTAATAATAATGATTATGATAGTTTTGAAGCTCAAAGTAGAGAAATGATGAAACAATTAGATGCTCTGACTAATAAAATAAATGCTAACAAAGAAGAAATTGAAATGCAAAAATTCAAAAATACTAATGAATTAATTTATAATGAATTAGATAGAAAGAGAAATAAAGTTAAAGAAGATTTAGATAATTTAGAAAATATGAGAAATAATCCTGATAAAGAAATAGATGAATTATATCAACAATATATTGCTAAGAATAAAATAGGAAGAAATAAAAATATTGAAGATATTTTATTAGGGAAAAAGATAATAGATTACCTAGATCATACTACTTTAAATTATTTAGATTTTGCAAAAAGATTTGGAGAAAATAAAAATTTAGAAAATTTTAATCAAGATTTAATTGATCTTGATAATGCAAAAAATAAATTAATCCAATTAAATATTTTAGATGAAGAAGAAGCTTCTTCATTATGTAGAATATTAAAAACTTATTCTGGAAAAGAATTAACTGTTGAATTTTTTGCTAAATTTTTAGAAAATTTATGTAATAAAACAAGAGAAAAAATAGAAGAAGAAAGAAGAAAAAAAGAAGAAGAAGAAAAAAAAAATAAAGTTCAGAATTTTATTATGGAAAATAATTTCAAAGGAGATAATTTAGAAAATGTTGATTCAGATGATTCTGATTTTAGTTATGATGGTGAAAACACAAAAGTAAAAAATCAATTTGATAGAAATGAAAATTTAAGAAATAAATTAAAAGGAGAATATTTCTTAGAATTTGAAAAAGCAATGAAAAATAAATGTGCTACTATAATAAATAAAAATATTAAGGGTTATTTGAAAAGAAAAGAAGTTAAATGTGAAAGAATTTATTTATATATTTTATCAAAAAGAATATGTAAATTATTTAAAAAAAACTATGAAAGAAAAATGAAAGAAAAAGAAGCAGCAGCTGAGAAAATAACTTATTTATTAAGAAAAAATTATTGGAATAAAAAAGATTTAAAATCAGCTTCTCAATTTTCTTCTAGATGGTTAAAAGATAAAAAATATATAAGTAATGAAAATAAGAAAAATATATCTGCTAGTTTAATTCAACAAAAATGGAAAGAACATAGAAAAATAATGTTAGAAAGAGAAAATCTATTAGATGAACAATTATTAAGATCAAAAATATGTTTTATTTGTAAAGAAAACAAAGTAGAATATTTATGTAAAGATTGTGAAAATAATCATTATTGTAAAGATTGCTTTAGAAAATATCATATGAGGGGAAATAAAAGAAATCATAATTATTTAAGTGTTACTGATTTAATTAATAGAAAAAAAAACAAAACTAGAGCAAAAATTATTGAAGAAAATATTGAAATTAAAAACTATTTAAAAGAAAATAACATTAATTTATATGATGCACTTTCTAATTGGGATTTACAAAATAATAATACTATTACTTATTATCATTTAAAAGATGCTCTTGCTTCTGAAGTTTTTCAAATGGATAAAAAATATCAGAAACTAATTTTAGATTATGCTTTAAAGTTTGTTACTAATCCTTCTGTTGAAAGTAAAAGTAAATATATTATTTCTCTAAAATTTTGTGACGAACTTGTTTAATTTATTATTTTTTTTGAAATTAAATAAATAATATTTTTTTTAAAATATTAGTTGTTTTTTATTGAATAAAATTTTATTGATTTATATGTTCTTAAACGATAAAAAATAATTTTCAATTTTATTTTAATTATTTTTAAGATTTTTAATAAATATAATAACTTTCATCATTTTCCATTATATACCCTTCATCAATTAAATTTCTGATAATTTTTCCAATTTCATCATTCCTAATACTATTTTTAATCAAAATACTATTTAATTCTCCTTTCTTAATATTCCTATTTCCACTTCTTGAAATTTCATTTAAAATATTTTGAGCGATTTCATAAGAATTATTATTTACATAAGTATTACTATTATAATTCCTATTATTATTATAATTATTATTAATATTATTTCCTTTAGCATTTTTAGCAATTTCTCTTGCATTATAAATTTCATTTTCAAAATGTCCTTTTTTTAATTCATTTAATCTTCCAGATAAATATAACCAAGAATTCATAACTTGTAAACAATGATGGAAAATATCATTATCTTTTAATAATATAATTTTAGCTCCTTGGATATTTTTTTCTTTTTTATATACTTTCACAGTTCCAAATATTTTAACAACTTTATTTTTTTTCCCATCCCAAATAATATTATTTAAACCATTGGTTTCTTCATTTCCATTAAAAAAAGTAACTTCAATAGTTCCAGTTTGATCCCAAATTAATATTTTAACTTTTGCTTCAAAAACTTTATAATCAATAATATAACCAACAATTATTATATCTCCTAATTGAACATCTCTATATTCTACTGTTTCATCTTCTGTTATTGATGATAAATTTAATATATATGAAGTTATTGGAATTAATCCTCCTCTTTCTATATGAGCATATTTTTTTTGAGGTATATTTGTTTCTTGTTGAGACGAGAAAAATATATTCGATTCCATTTGTTCCGATTTTTTATATTATTTTTTGAAGTTCAGAGTTTATATTTTTAGATTTAGAAGATAATTTTTAAAAAATTGATTTTTTTAAGGGAAAAATTAAGGTTTTCAAAGATAAATTTTTAAAAATTTGGTTTAATTTTAAATCAATTATTTTAGAAAAATACCAAATCTAAATAATAGATATTTAGATTTTCGAGATATATTTATTTTTTGTTATTGCCTCATAGAACTTCAAAATTTTAGAAACAAATATTCTTTTTTTTATATTCAAAATATTCTATAATTATATCTTTTAACTTTTCTTTATTGAATTGGGTAAAAAAATACTTTAATAATTACATTTCATTAAATAATTGTAAAAAGAAGAAGATATGTTTTTTTAATTGAATAATACTATATATAAAGATAATAGACAAATTGTTTATAAATTCCCAAACATAGTAATCAGCATTTAATAATTTTAAATATATCAATATAAATTTTTCTCAAAAACAATTTTTGAATAAATCCCATATATATTATTTTGATAATTTTTAAAAGTATTTCTAAATTAAAAAAATTAAAAAACCCAATTTAATATAATAAATAATTAACTTAATAAAAAAATGCTTCGTCAAAGTTACATGAATAAATACAAAGAAAAGTCAAAATTTGATGACGATAGATTTACAAAAGAAGATGATGAATATTTATTAAAAGAAATGCGTCCAGTAAAAGCAAATGTAATAAGAAAACTTCCAAAACACAAATTAGAAAAATTTATAGATGATGTTCTAACAGATAGATACTTTACAAAAATACTATATGATTCAAATGCAAATGCAGAAATAAAAAAATATAATAAAGTGAAAAAATCATTAGAAATGACTCATGAAAAATTAGAGCCAAAAAAAGAAAAAAATGAACCTTCTTCAGTAGTAAAAAAAAGAAGTAGAAGAGAAGCATATTTACAAATAAGAACTGAAGTAGATAATTTTAAAAAAGGAAAAGAAGATTATAAAAATTATTTAGAAAAAAAAAATAATGAAAATTACTTATTATTAAAAAATTATTCTTCAAATGATAAAAATGCATATTTTGAACCAATGAAAGAAAATAGAATAGAAGGATTTAAAAAAAGTTTTAATAGAATAAGAAACAAATTAAAAGCTTTAAGAGGGAATCCTGTAGTTGATGAAAGAACAAATGAAACAGCAATAATAAATGATCCTTTTTATACTGAAGATTCAAAAGTAGATTTACCTGATATTAAATTAAATCTAAGAAATGTATTTAGTAGATTATATCATAATGCAGTTTTATTAGAAGAAAATAAAAAAGTAAAAGAACCTAAAATTATAACAAATACAAATAAACCAAATGCAAAAAATATTAAATTTAAAGTTAAAAATGTTTTAAAAAGCACAAATGGAAAGGAATTTACTATTAAAATAACAGATAATATTATTAGAAAATGCTTTAATAAATATTCAGGTGGTCCTGAAGTAATAGATTATTTAAAAGAACAATTAAATAATAATAATGAAGATATCAATGAAAGTGAATTAAGAGAAGATCAAGTAAATTTTTATAATATTATAACTGAAGAAGGAAATTCTTTTTTACATTTAGCAACAATGGATAATTTATATCAATTAGTTAAATATTTTACTGAAAAAGGTGCTAATTGTAATATTCAAAATAATAATGGTGATACTCCTTTACATATTGCTGCAAGAGAAAATTATAATCTTTGCATTAAATATTTATTAAAGGGAAATGCTGCTTTAGATATTATGAATAATAATAAAGAAATTCCTTTTGATTATTTTGATAATATGAAAAAAAAAGAATTTGGACTTGAAAAAGTTGTTGTTGTTATGAAGGATCAAGATAAGAAACAAGGAACAGGAAAAAATTAAAATTAGATTATTTTTAAATTTTTTTTCTCTTTTCTTGTATTATTGTTTTTATTTTTTAAAGGAAATTCTTTGCTTTTAGTAAAAATCTAAAATAAATATCAGCATTTTATTTTTCATAAAATTTGAATTAAAAAAATTATTTAATTTTATTTTAAAAAACTTAGAACAAATAAAATTTAATCTTTTTAAATTTAAAACAAAAAGGAAAAAAATGGTAGATTCCCTCCAACAGCAAAATCAAGCAATAATGATAGGCAAATATGTAAAATACTTCTATTAAAACCTCAAAAAAAATATAACCTATATAGCAACTGGGAGAATTAATAGGTAAAGGAGCAATTGGAGAAGTATATAAAGCCTTAGATTCTGAAACTGCAAAAACAGTAGCAATAAAAAGAATAGATTTAATGTCAATTTCAGCAGAAAATATTCGTTCAATTGAAAGTGAAGTAAATTTACTGAAAAAATTAGATCATCCAAATATAGTAAAATACATAGAATATATTCAAACAAAAAAACACATAAATATAATATTAGAATATGTAGAAGGTGGTTCATTACATTATATATTAAAACAAAGTGGGAAAATGGGAGAACATTTAGTATTTATATTTGTAAAGCAAATATTAGAAGGATTAGTATATTTACATAATCAAGGAATAATTCATAGAGATATTAAAGGAGCAAATTTATTATTAACAAAAAATGGAATAATTAAATTGGCAGATTTCGGTTATTCAATATTAAATGATAAAAACAAAGCAAATTCAATAGTAGGAACTTCATGTTGGATGGCACCTGAAGTAATAGAACAAAAAGGTAATATATCACCAAAATGTGATATATGGTCTTTAGGAAGTACAATAATTCAATTATTAACAACTCAACCTCCATATTATGAATTTGATGCTATGGCTGCTATGTTCAGAATTGTTAGAGATAAATGTCCTCCTTTACCTAATGGAATTAGTGATAATTTAAGAGACTTTTTATTAAAATGTTTTGAGAAAGATCCTGAAAATAGAGCTAGTGCTAAAGAATTACTTAAACATCCTTGGATTACTATACCTAATAAGAAATTAGTCAAGAAATTTATTTATGAAAATGATAATAGTGCTATTCCAGTTAATTTAATTAATGAATGGAAAAATAATTATAGAGATAATTTAGCATCTATTGCTTCTTGTCAAAATGATAATGGAAATGGGAATAATAATAATAGTAATAATGAAATTAGTCCTAAGTCAAATTCCCATATTGATAATTTTAATGAAGAAGAGGAAAGGAATATAAAATTAAGTAATAATAATATTAAAGGGAAAAGAAAAAATATGTCAACACCTAAACAAGATTTATCTAAATACAATAAATTAAATGATAATGATGATATCATTAATAATAATAATTCAGATAATAATATTTCTAGTAGTAATATTGCTTTGGTGAGAGAAATTAATTTGTTAATTGATACTTTACAAAAAGCAAAAAATGAAAATATTTTAAAAGGACCTTATCATAAATGTTTGGATAATTTAAATAAATTAATAGAAAGACCTAATGATGAAAGTGATGATTTAAAAATTGTTGTTAACAATTTAATTTTAATTAATATAGAAAATGAAAATCATAAATTTTATAATGAAAGTGAATTTATATATGAGAATTTAGTAAGGTTACATAATATTATTAGTAAAAAAAGTAAATATATTTATGAATTTACCAATTCATTTTCTTTAGTTCAATTCATTCAATTATATTCATCTAAATTTATGAATGGGAAAATTTTACAAATTTTAATTAACATTACTAATTTAATTGTGTTAAAAAATCCTTCTTTAATAAATGATGTTTTAGTTTATCAAACTATTTTTCATTTATCAAGATATATACATTTATTTCCTGATATTGAAATTCAGATTGAAATGATTTGTTTAATTTTTCAATGTTTAGGAAATGTAAATACAATAAATTTATTTTTAGGGTCAGGAGGGATTTATTTATTAACTACTTTAATAAATCCTTTATTTCTACAAAATAATGAAATTCTATTAATAATTTGCTTGGATTTTATTTTATATATTCTTGACAAAATAAATAATAAAATACAAGATTTATCTCTTTTATTAATTAATAATAAAATATTGACAAGATTAAATTTAATTATAATTGATATTTTTAATAATGAAGATGCATCAAAAACAACAAATGAAGTAAATGATATGAATAATAATATAATAATAGAAAGAATATTCACTCTTTTAAATAAATTTACATATAATTCTAAATTTTTATATATAATTTGTAATGATAAAATAATGAATACTTTAATTCAAACAGCTACAACAATGACAAATAATCAAATAGAATCTTTAATTCAAATTTTTGATAATATAATGTCGGATGCAAATAATTTAAATAAATTAGAGAATTTAGGTTTTATAGATACATTATTAAAATTATTGAATAATTTCGCATATAATGACACAACAACTTTAAATAGTAAAAATATAAAAATAATAAATTCAATTATAAATCAAATAAATAATATGATAAAATTAAATAAAGCAAGAAGTGAATTATTTGCAATGAGTGATGGAATTGATATAATGTGCTCTTTAGCAAATAATAATAATGTCGAAAACAATAATGAAGATTTAACTTATATTATTCAAATAATTTATATTTTGAGTGAATTAATTAATGCTTCTGATTATACTAGAAATAAATTAAAACAAAGTAAAACATTAGGTTTAATTGTTAAATTACTAATGGAAAAAAAAGATTTAAATATGATTAAAGAATTAACTCAAATTATTTTAGATTGGTATTCTGAAGATAAAAATTTCATTGAAGATTATATTATAAAAGATGAAATTTTTTTTGGAGTTTTTAGTAATTTAAATGAGGTTTTATCTGAAAATGTTAGTGAATATTTATCTTTATTAAATGATTTTTTTAGAGCAAGTGAAGAAATAGAAAATAAATTTTTTAAAAACAATTCTTTGGTTAAAAATGTAATTAAAGTTATTGAAAATAATAATTGTATTAATAATAAAGATATTCATTTAATGAATAAAATTATGGATTTTTTAGAATTTTTAATTAATAATAGAAATGAAGATAAAGAATTTTTAAATGACATTAATTTTATGAGGACTTTAGAAAAAATAAAAGCAATTTCAAAGGAAAGACATTTAATAATAATTGATGAAAAAATAAAAAATATTTCTCAACATTTGAAAGAACAGAAAATAAATAATGTAAAAAAATAAACAATTGTTTATATTTTTTAAAAAAAGTTTATCATTTTATTCAATCAAAATATATTAATTTAATATAAGAAATTAACCTTATTTAACATGATTTAACTTCTTTAATTTGGTGTTGATATAATATTTTTTCTTTTTAATTCTTTTTCTCTTCTTTAAACTTTTAAAATTTGTTTTCTTATCTTTTTTCTTTTCATCATCTTTTCCATTAAAATTATCTTTAATATCTTTTTTTAACATTAATCTGAGCATTATTATCATTATTATTTATTTTTGAAAAATTATTTATTTTATTTAACTTCTTTAATTGAATATTTCATTTTTCCTTAAATGATTAATATTTTTTCTTTTTTATTTTGGGAATAAAATTCTTTCCAATATCTTCATCATTTAATTTTTCATTTTTAATCCTTCAAATGTTTTTTCTATATTTTTTTTATCTTGAATAAAGCAAATTTTTTTAAAATTTGAAATAAAAACATTGTATGATTTATAAATATAAATTTATTTTATTTTTTCAAATAAATTTTTATATATATTAATTCCATTTTTATTTAATTTCTATAACAAATAATATTCATCATTTATTATTTAATCATTATCTATATATAAAGTATTTAATTTTCTTTATCTTCTTCAATTTTATTATTTTCAGTATTAATATAATCAACTGTTGAAGATGGCTTAATTAAAGGAAGAGTATTTATTATATTACTTTGAGATTTATTTTTAATAGTATGATTTAAACCTAATCTTTCTTCCTTCATTTTTTTAGATTGAAAATAAAGATCTTCATGTGGTTTTTTTCTTAATTCAGAAGAAATTTTAAAATATCTTTCCTCTAATTTTTTATATTTTTTATTCATATTTTCAATTTTACTTTTTTCAATTTCTATTTCACTTATTAAATGAATTATTTTATGATTTAATTTTTCTATTTCTTTATTTTCATTTATTTTATTTTCATCTTTTAAATTTATTATTTTCTTTTTTAACATTTCAATTTGATTATTTAAAGAAGTAATATTTTCATCTTTTTTATTTAATTCTTCTTTATTTTTTAAAACTGTTTTATTTAAACCATTAATTATTTTATTTTGTTTTTCAACAAAATTTTCTTGTTTTAAAAGAATATTTTCTAATTTTGATTTTTCTGAGTTTAACTTTTTGATTTCTAATTCAAAGTTTTTAATTGAATTTTTTTTTTCTTTTAAATTATTATTTTCTTCTTTTTCTTTTAAAAGTTCTTTTAATTTTTGTTTTAATTCTTTTTTTTCTTGAAAAGTTTTTAAATAAATTTCATAAGGAACACATTTTTTAATTGCTTTTTTATCATGTTCTTCATTATGCTCATCATTGAAATCATTTAATTCTTCATTTTCATTTTCATTTTCTGAATTATTGTCTTTAATTTCTTTTTCTAATTCAGACTATAATAATTAAATATTCAAGTTACCATTTTATTTTTTTTATAAATTAATTTAAACATTAAAAATATTTTTTTTGTGTTTTTCTTTTCATTCAAATTCAATTTGATTTTTTTAATATTATTTTTTATTTAATTTTTCAAAGTCTCAAATCTTTTATTAGAAACAGTAACAAAGAAAGAATAAAATTAAAAGATATAACAAAAATAGAGAAAGTATAAAAGAAATGAAAGTTTCTGAAAATAAGCTTAATGTGATTTTAAATTTTTCAATGAAGATAAAAAATAAAACAATAATTTTGAAGAAACATATACAACAAATAACTATTGACAAAAATAATGAATTATTCAAATTAGAGAATAAAACTAAAAAATGAAAAAATAGATGAGCTTTAAATGTTTAATTACCAATTAATAATATTTCAAGTTGATATATATTAATATATTAAAATAATTAATTAGAATCTTCCAAAATAAAAAATAGTAAAAAAAAATGTCAAATAATTCAACAAAATCATCAACAACATCATTAAATTCAAATCTTACTCCATCTCCTGAAGAAAATGAAACAATTATAGGAATTGATTTAGGGACAACATTTTCCTGTGTAAGTGTGATAAGAAATAATAGAGTTGAAGTGATAGCAGATTCAAAAACAGGGAATAGAGTAATTCCATCAATTGTAACTTTCAAAGGAAAAGATCAATTAGTTGGTACTGCAGCTAGAAATAAAATGTTTCAATTACCAGAAACTACAATGTATAATTCTAAAAGATTAATTGGACGATTATTTAAAGACCAATCAGTTCAAAATGATATTAAATATTTACCTGTTAAAATAATAGAAGATCCCATTACTAAAAAACCTCAATATTGTATTAAAGTTAATAATGGAGAAAAAAAATATTTTCCAGAAGATGTATCATCAGAAATATTAAAATATATAAAAAAATATTCAGAAGATTATGTAGGAAAACCAATAAAAAAAGCCGTAATAACAGTTCCAGCATATTTTAATAATTCACAAAGAGAAGCAACTAAATTAGCAGGAGAAAAAGCAGGATTAGAAATATTAAGAATAATTAATGAACCAACTGCTGCTGCTATTGCTTATGGTGATTCAATAAAATCTGATAAAGAAAGAAAAGTTCTTATATTTGATTTAGGAGGAGGGACTTTTGATGTTTCTGTTTTAAAAATTAAAGGAAATGAATACTTTGTTTTAGCTTCTTGTGGTGATGATCATTTAGGTGGTGAAGATTTTAATGAATTATTAGTTAATTATACTATAGATGAATTTAAAAATGAAAATTTAGAATTTAAAAATATTGATTTTTTTGATAAAAATAATAAAGAAAATGCTAAAGCTTTAAGAAGAATTAGAGAAGAAACAGAATCGATAAAAATAGAATTAACAACATCATCAGATGCCCAATATGACATTCCAGCATTAATTAAAGGAAAAGATTTAAATTTATTAATAGAACGAACAAAATTTGAAGATTTATGTAAAGATAAATTTGAAAAATGTTTCATTTCAATAAATAAAGTCCTTAAATTGGCAAATTTAAAAAAAAATGAAATAGATGAAATTATATTAGTAGGAGGCTCATCAAGAATACCAAAAATTCAAGAAATGATAAAAAAGTATTTTAATAAAGAACCTTTAAAAAAAATAAATCAAGATGAAGTTGTTTCTTGTGGAGCATCGCTTGTTACTTCTTCAAATTTAAAAATATTTGATATAACTTCTAAAGCAATTGGAATTCAAACTTCAAAAACAAAAATGGAAGTTTTTATACCTAAAGGTACCATTTTACCATCTAGAACACCTTCTTATTTTGTAAAAAATTTTTTATGTCCTAGGGATTGCTTTAATGTCATTATTAAAGTTTTGGAAGGAGAAAATGAAGAAATTAATGATAAAGTTAAATTGCTTGATAAATTTGAAATATCATTGAAAAAACAAGAAATTAAAATTATTAAAATTGTAATGATACTTGATTATAATTCTATTTTGAAAGTTTCTGGAAAAGTAGATGATGTAAAAAAAAATGAAGTGATGATTGAATTGAAATATAATGAAGATAATTAATAGAAATAAATATATTTGATAAATATAATTAATTGTTTTATACATTATTCAATAAAAATACTTTTCATTTTTATTATATAAAATAATAATAATGTGGTGATAAATTAAAATGAGTTAATTCAAGATAGAGTAAAAATGAAATGAAGTATAATTATTGAACTTTCTTTTTTGTAGAATAAAAATATGTACTCTTATTAAAATATATCTATCTACAATTTGTGAAATATTAAAATAAAAAAGTAACTTTTTAGGTAAATATATAATATATCTTTTTTAATTTTCAAATCATTAAAGTATTTAAAATAAAATGTAATTCTTTTGTATTTGAAACTCCTAATCAATTATTTATAATAGTGTTTCTATATCTTTTTGTCTAATCATAAAAATTATTAAATATATCTAGTCTTAAAGCATTTAAAAAATTAAATCCTTCAATAGGTTATTTTAACAAAGGAGTCCCAATTAATAATTTTAATCTTTTAGTTTTTCTTATAAAAGTATTATCATAGATTTATCATAATTTAATTTATTTTATTTTCATCTTCTGATGTATTATAGTAATTACGATTATAGTACTTTATATGAAATTTAATAATATAAAACTAGAAATTAAATAATTTTCAAAATGAAATGAAATTAGAAATAATTAAATTTCAAACAAAGATTAAAGAAATTAAAAATAAAAATAATGAAATTGAAAGAATAAAAGATATGATTGATGATAATAATAATATATTTCAAATAAATTATCAAATTCAATTCAAACAATAAGAAAAGACATAAAAGAAGGAAATGATGATAATTTTGAACAACTTGAATTCAATTAATTAAATTAGAAAAACAGAAGAAATTAAATAAATATATTAAAGTAAGATATTAATGAAATAAAACATAATAATTATAATAAAATGATTCAAAATGTATTAGAAAGAATAGACAATTTAGAAAGTCGAATATAAAAAAATAAATAAATTTTATTAAATAATAAACAATTAAAAATTTATATTTGATAATCTTCATCACATTTTTCTTCATCTTCTAATCATTGTTTGTAATCATATATCTTTGATCAAATTGTTCTTCTAATTCTTTATTTTAAATATAACCATTATCTTTATCAGCAAGAATACTTGTTTATTTAAATGTTTTGGATTATTTAAATCCAATAAAGAAAAAGTAATTAAGCCATAATCAGCAATAAATTCAAATATTTTTTTATTTAAAGATTTAAATTTAAACTCTCTAAATAATATCCTAATTGAAATGTATTATTTGGATTTTTAAAAAAATTCTAAATCAAATGGAAATTTATTATTTTTTTTAATTCATTTAATAAATCACATTTTAATATTAAATTTATTTTTGGTAATTCTAAATTTATCATTGCTTTTAAAATACTAAAAACATAAAAAATATATTTTGTCATATCATATATGTTAATACATTCTATTAAATTTATACAATATAATCTTAAATTAATTTCTTTTCATCACTTAATTTTTACATATATTAAAATTATTATAAAAGTCTTTTATTGTTTGACATGTTGTTTTTCCACTTCAAGGAGGACTATTATTTGTCCAAACTTTTGTATTATTTTATTTTCCATTTAATTTTTTTTTTAATTAATTTTTTTAAAGTTTATTTTTTATATTAATTTTTATAATTTAAAGTATATTTTTTTAATTAAATAATTAAGAATTCATTGTTACGCTTTGGGCCATTGGTGTTTCTTTATTATTCATCATTTCCATATTATTATTTGTTTGCATATTATTCATCATTGACATATTATTATTATTCATCATTTGCATATTATTATTATTCATCATTTGCATATTATTATTATTCATCATTTGCATATTATTCATCATTTGCATATTATTATTATTCATCATTTGCATATTATTATTATTCATCATTTGCATATTATTATTATTCATCATTTGCATATTATAATTATTATTCATCATTTGCGTATTATTCATCATTTGCATATTATTCATATTATTCATCATTTGCATATTATTCATCATTTGCATATTATAATTATTCATTCCACCATACATCATATTATTATTATAATTTGGCATATTATAATTATTCATTCCACCATACATCATATTATTATTCATCATTGGCATATTATAATTATTCATCGAATTCATTCTACCATACATCATATTATTATTCATCATTCCTATATTATTCATTGAATTTTGATCAGATGGTTTTTCATATACTTGTTCAGTAGGTTGATTATATTGAAAACAACCACTATTTTGAATATTACTATTATTCATGTTCATCGTCATCATTTTAATCTCAAGTTCCTTCATCTTTAATTGAAAATCTTGATCTTTATCTTTCATTCTTTCTTCATGTTGATGTCTTTGCGATTCCATAGTTTCTTCATGTTTATTATCTTCTTTTTTTATTCTTTCTTCATGTTGAATTTCACTTTGTTTTAAATTCTGTGTATGTTGATTTCGACTTTCTTCTAATGCTCTTTCATTCATACTTTGTTTGTTTGAAATTTCACCTTTTAATTTTGTCATTTCTTTATCATGATTTTGTTCCATTTGTTTTAAATTTACTTCATGATTATGTTGATTTTCTTCTCTTATATTTTTTAAATTCTCTTTTTCATTTTCAATTTGTTTTTCTTGTAATATTCTTTCATTTTCCATTTTTTTTAACTCTTCTTCATGACGATGATTTTCTTTTCTTTCTCTATCTTCTCTTTCATCACTCATTTTTTGCATTTCTTCTGCATGAGAATTGTTTATTTTCGTTTTTTCATTTTCATCATTTCTTCTCATTTCTTCAAGTTTTCTGTTATTTTCCATTTGATTATTCTCTCTTTGTAGATTTAAATTTTCCATTTGTTCTGAGTGTCTATTATTTATTTCTACCATTGTTCTTTCATGATATTCTTCATCTTTTTTTCTTTCATTGTTTTTCTCAAGAATCATTACTTCTCTTTTTATAGATAAATCTTCCATTTTTTCTTCATGCTCCATTCTATCTTTTTTTGCTAATCTTTCAATTTCTTCCAAACTTAATTTAAATTTATTTTCTTCAGCAAATCTCTTTATTGCTGCTTGTCTATCATTTTCATCATCCATTGCTTTTATTTTATTTATTTCTTCTTCATGTTCATTCTCTATTTTGATCCTTTCAGTGTCATTTCCCATTGCTTATTAATTTAATTTCAGTAAAAATTTCTTTGATTTATATATGTTGTAATGGCTATTTTTGTTGAATGTAATTCCTTAACTTTTTTTGTAAAATACATTTTTTTTCATTTTTAACAAAAAAAAAATTGTTTTATTAAATGATATTTTGGAAAGGAAAAGAAGATAAAAGAAAAGAAGAAAAAGAAAGAAGAAGGAAAGAAGAAGAAGAAAGAAGAAGGAAGGCCAAAGAAGAAAGGGAAAGAAAGGAATTGGAGTTTAAAAAGGAGATGTTGGAAAGAGAAGAAAGAAAAAGAAGAGAAGAAAAAGAATTTGAAGAAAAAATGAGAAAAAAAAAGTTAGAAAAAAGAATAAAAGATGAAATCAGAGAAAAAGAAGAAATATTAGAAGAAGAAGAAAAGAAAAAAAAATTATTTTATAATGAAATAGAAAAAAAAAAACAAGAAGAACTATATGAACTAAAAAAAAAAAATATAGAAGAAAAATATCAAAGAGAAAGAGAGGAAACATTGAAAAAATTTGAAATAGAAAGAGAAAAAAAAAGAATAAGAGATTATGAAGCAGAACAAAAAAGATTAGATTTATATAATAAAAGAAGAAAAGAAGAAGAACTTAGACATGAAAAATTTTTACAAGAACTGGAAAAAACAAATTTAGAAGAAAAAATTAAAGAAGCAGAAAGACAAAAACAATTTGAATTAGATAGAGAAAAATCTAAAAAAGAACTAGAAGAAAAACTTAAAAAAATGGATGAAAATCATTCAAAAGAAATGGTAGAATTGAAAAAAGAAATTGAATATAGTAAAGAACAAATAGAAAAAAAAGCTCAACAAGATAAATCAAATCATGAAATGAAAATGACTCAAATGAATAATGATCATATTATAAAAATGATTTCAATGGATCAAGAACATGAAAATAATATGAATCTTTTAAAAATGGAACATCAAAATAGATTGAATGGAAATAATCAAAATGATAATCAAGAAAATAATTCAACTAATAATAATATTAATTACAATGATCAAGATAATTTGAATAATCAAAACAATAGTAATGATAATCACAATTATATAGTTAATTATAATAATATTATTAACCAAAATAATGAATCTTATCAAACTTCTACTGTTTGTTAATTTATACTTCTTTTTAAATATTAAAACTTTATTTATTAAATGTTTTTAAAATGAATAAAATATTAAATAGTTTTTTTTTAATTTTTTTTTTATTTATTCATTGTTCTTATAAAAAATAGTTAAAACAAAATATTACATTAGATATATAAGATAATAAAATTAAAAGAAAAAAAAAAATGTCATCTTATTACAAAAATCAATTAAATCAATTAACAGCAGAAAGAAATTATAAAAAGAATCAATATAATCAAGAAGAAAATAATTTCAAAAACCAAATAGAGAGAGAAAATATGTTATATTCTCAAGAAAATGAAAGATTAAAAAATGAACAAAGAAACCAAAGAAATAGATTAATGAATAAAAATAATCAAATAGAAGATGAGGCATTAAGAAATAATTATAAACAAAAATATGATATGGAATATGAAAGAATTGTATCTCAAATTAAAATGGATGGTCAAAATAATTATATTAAAAATGAAAATAAACAAGAAGAAATTTTAACAAAAATTCAAAATGATAATAAAATTGATTCTATGATTTTAGATAATAAACATAAGGAAACAATAAAAAAATTAGATTTGGAGAAAAACAAAATCGAAAAAGAAAAAGAAATAAATATGGAAAAAATAAAATTAAATTCAATGAATGATAATAATAAATATGAAGAAGATAAAAAAGAAATTGAAAATTCTCATATAATAGAAATGAAAAAAAAAGAAATAGAACAAATGATGAAAACAAATGAAATTAAGAATGATATTGAAAAAATAAAAAATGAAAATGAATTGAATATATTCCAAGATAATAATAATACAAAAATTAATGAAAATGAATTGAATAATGCTTACGAAGAAAATAAATTAAATATTGAAAATAATTTAGAAGAAAAACTATTAGAAATAGAAAATAAAAAAAAATTGAAATTAATGGAACAAGAACTGGAGCAAAGTAATGATGATTTAAAGCTTCAAATGTTGATGATGCAAATGATGAATCCACAGATGATGAATCCACAAATGATGAATCCACAAATGATGAATCCACAAATGATGAATCAACAAATGATGAATCCTCAGATGATGAATCCTCAGATGATGAATCCTCAGATGATGAATCCACAAATGATGAATCCACAAATGATGAATCCTCAGATGATGAATCCACAAATGATGAATCCTCAGATGATGAATCCTCAGATGATGAATCCACAAATGATGAATCAACAAATGATGAATCAACAAATGATGAATCAACAAATGATGAATCAATAGATGATGAATAATACTAAATTAATGTTATATAAATATTTTAATCATTAAAAAAAGAATACTAACCACCTTTTTATTTATTATTTAAGTATGTTTTAAATAAGTAGAAATAATTTTTTGCTTGTTCACCATATTTAAATAGAAAATTGTAGATATGTGAAAAATATGCAAAATGTTATATGTATAATATGGGACAAAAAGAAATTTGATCATTGGGAACTCTCTTTCAAAATAAAGTTAAAAATGCTTTTAAAAATTTATATGTTAAATGTATTTCTATTTATCAAAATAATTTAATTATATCTTCTGAAAAACTTTAGTTCATTAAAGAATGAAAAAAATACAAAAAGGATTTAGAAAATAATATTTCAAAAGAACAATGAATAAAAAAAACAAAAAAAAAAGTTGTAAAAAATTTGAAGAAAAAAAAACAAAAAAAAAGGAAAACATAAGAAAGCACATTGGAAAAGAAAAAATATTATAATGATATTTTTTCAAATGATTAAAAAGAAATTTTGGAAAAAAAATGAAATAAAGAAAAATAAAATTGATTAACAGAATAAAAAAAATGAATTTAAAATAAATAACAGAAATATAAGAATATTCAAATAAAATTTTAAATTATGATAATTAGATGATTTTATATAGTTTAAATAAAGTTATAAGTAAATAAAAAGATTATTTTATTAATTATAAAGTGACATATTTTTAGAAATATGAATTATTTTCATAACTAATTCAGCTTTTTTTTTCAATTCATTAAGTTCAATTTCTTTATTTGCTTCAAATTCTTTTTTTAAAATTAATAATTCGGATTCTCTCTTTTGTTTTTCTAATTCTTTTTTATTTTTATATTGGAGTAATTTAATTTTATTCTCATTATATAATTTATTTATAATTTCTTTTTTTTTTAATTCTATTTCAGAATCTAATTTTTCTTTTAATAATTCAATTTCTTCATTTAAATTAAAAATATCTTCTTCTAATTGAATTAATTCATTTTCTCTTTTTAATTTATGATTTTCATATTGATTTATAATATTTTTTAATTGTCTTTCATAATTTTTTCTATTAATTTCTTCTTCATTATTATATTTACTTTTAAGATTTTCATATTCTTTTTTATTTTCTTCTTTGATATTATTCAATTCATTTTTTTTATTTTGATACATATTATTTTCTTCAATAATTTCTTTTTCAATAGAATTTAAACCTTCAAAACAAGATTTACATTTACCTAATTCATTTCTCATATTATTAAAATCATCATAATCAGAACCGTTAAAACAAGCACCAAAATGAGGATGGGATTCAATTTTTTCTTGTAATTGTTCTGCTTCATATATATTACACATTTTATTTATATTTTATTTTTTTTATTTAGTAAAAATAGTTTAAATAGTTTGTTTTATTAATTTATTTATTGAAAAATATTTATATTACATTGTTAAATTATTAAAAAATTCAATTAATTTTTCTCTATCATTTTGGATTGCTTCTAAATTTGCAATTATATCATCATATTTTTCGTTATTTTTTTTAATTGTTTCTATTTTATCTTTTTCTATTGACTTAATTGATTCCTCTTTTTCTTTTTCTAATTTATTTTTTTCTTTTTCAAAATTTGCTTTTTCTTTCATTATTTCTTCTTCAAATTCTTTTTGTTGTTTATTCATTACTTTTTTATGTTCTTTTATTTGTTCATTATAAAAATAATTATACAATTTTTTTATTTTATCTTTTGCCCATTTTTTTATTTTATATAATATATTTTTATTTGTTGATTCATTAATTTCTTTGTCTATTTCATTGGATTTCCTATTTTCCATTTTTTATTATAATTATTTCTTTTCCTTTCTATAGTATTTCGACTAAACTATTTTTAATGACATTTTATTTTTATAGAAATAAATTGTTTTCTTATAATTTAATTTTTGAAGTTATTTTTTAAATTATTTTGAAAAACCAAAAAAATTCAATTTTTCTAAGTTTTATTTACAAGAAATAAACAATTCAACTTTAGAAAAAATTAATGAATATTCAGTTAAATATAACAAAAATAGAAAGTATAAATAACTTTTTTAAATCAATGTATAAATCAAAATTTAAAAATAATTGAATTTAAGAATTAAAAAAGAATAAAAAAATTTAAATGGAAAGTTCAGAAACAAATATGAAAAGAGTAAAAGAATGTATATCAAGTATAATATCAAAAGAAGAATCAATAATAGAATTTGCAACAGCAAAACTAGCAATATGTACACCAAGAACAAATAAAACATTTATATCATTTAAAAAAGAAGGAATATTATGTGTAATATCAAATAGAAATTATTCTTGTTTATTTCTTCAATTATTTGATATAATAGAATTTACAAAAGTATTTGAAATTGAATTATATACAAATATAAAAGAAGGATATAATGCAAAAGATATTAATTTTCATACAATTGAATTTCCTGGTTTTTTTCTTGGAATTTCCTTTGCTAAACCAATAAATAATATTGAAAGTAGAGGTGCTTTAATTCAAAAAGCTATTATTTCTACTTCTAAATTTTTAGATATTAATTCAGAATATTATACTTATTTATTTGATTTTGATCATGAAAAAGAAAAAAAAAGTATTCAAAAAAAAATTGAAAAATTATATGATGATAATTCAAGTGTTAATGAAAAACAATTTGTTATTATATCTATAAATGGTATTGTTAAACATTGAAAACATCTTGATGGATTTGGATTTAAACTTACTTTACTCCCCATTTTTTCAAATTTATATTTTTTTCATATCATTGTTTTTATTTTTTTATTTTATTCTTATATTTATTTATTTATATATTGTATTTTTGGTTATAAAGTAAAATATTAATTTATGGATTTTTTGTCTTCTATTCTGGATTCAAAAGATGAAGAAGATTTTGATTTTATGAAAGATTCTAAGAAAAGTAAAAGAACTCCTGAATTTTTAAATTCTAATATTAAAAATTGTGATGATGATAAAGGAGTTAATATATCAAATTTAATGTTTCAAGATCACCAAAATCAAAACAATAATTTTTTTTGCTTGAATAAAAATGATAATTTGGATAACCATCTTAATTTCAATATTCAAAGTCAAAAGTCTTCTCAAATATTAGATGATTTTGATATATTTAAAAGTGATACTTTTATTCAAAATAAAATCAGTAACAATAATATTCAAAATAATCAAAATTTTACAAACAATAATATTCAACCAAATAAAAATTTAAATAGTAATAAAAATAAAAAAAAGTATAACAACATTATTCCTCAGAATACTATAATAGAAAAAAATGAAGAAGATGATGATAATAATTCAATTTTTTCATTAAATAATTTCCAAGTGAATTTTAGTAAAAAAATAGAAAATAAAAATGAATTGACAGAAATAAAAAATAATTTAAATAATTCAATTGATGATAATTTAATGGATTTTGAATTAACATTAAAAGAAAAAATTGAAGAAAAACCAAAAGGAAATACTCCAAAAAAAGATAATAATAAAAAACCTTTTCAATCTCCTTTAAATAAAACTTCTCCTTTATTAAATCATTCATTAAATTATAGTGATATTCCTCATCATAAAGTTAAAATTAATAACAATGATAAATCTCCAATGAAAAAAATTGAAGAAACTATTAATAATAATAAAAAAAATCTTAATGAAGATTATCATAAATTAATCCAAATTATTAATGTTAAAAAAGAAAAAATTCAAATTTTAAAAAATTTATTTCCTATATTTGAACAATTATTCATTACTATTGAAAATTTAAAATTTGAAGTTCCTATTTTTTTAGAAAGTTATTTATCACAAAATGTTAATAATTATAATTATTTAAATAAATTTATTTCAATTGATAATGATGAATTAGATAATTTAATTATTTCATGTCAAAATAAAATTGAATTAATGAAAAAAAAATTAAATGAATATAAATAATATTAAATATTTTTTAATTTTTTGACTTTTAATTTTTACTTAAAATTTTTAATAAAAAATACTTTTAATTTATGAATATTTTAATAAAAAAAATAGTTTAATAAAAGAATATAAGTAATTATTTATAATATACATATTTCAAAAAATTGAGTTTCTTTTTCTTCTTTAATGTCCTTATTATTTAATTTTTTTTTCTTTTAATTTTTTTTATTCTAATCTTTTTGGATGATTATTAAAAATTTAAATCACTTTTAGCTTTCCAAAAAAGTGCTTTCATCATTAGTATGAAAATTACAATAAATATTTTTATTTACAAAAAGTGACAAGAATAATTAACATCGATAATAATTTTATTATCCATATTCCTTTATTTAAAGTATTTTTAAAATTATCTAAAGAAAATTAATTTTTTTTTTATTCAACATATATTTATCAAGTGTTTTTCTTCCAAATAAATATTTGTCATCATGAAAGGAATATTCATGTAATTCTATGAACTCTATCTTCACCTTGAATTAATAAAGAAGGAGTCCAAAAATTACTATATTTGATTTTGTTAATATTATTCCTGTTGATATTGTATTTAAACTTAAAATTGCAACTTAAAAATTTTCATTTTAAAATTTTTAGATTGAAATCTTGTTTTATTTCTTGTATTTCCATCTATTCTTATGTAATCTTTTCTTTTCTCTTTTATTTTCTTTTCTATTTCACCTTTTTATTCTTTACTTTCCAATCTCCTTTTTTTCTAGTAACTTAAAATATTTTAAACCCTCTGCTATTCTTGTTTTTTTATGATAATCAAATAAAAATTTTCTTCTTTTTTCCTTAAAATCTTTCATTTCTTCTATATTTTTTTCACAAGGAACTTCAATAATACTTCTTATTTTTTTAGTAAATTTGCAACACATCTATTTTAATCTTCTAATAATTAGAGTATTTAAAATAAAATATAATTCTTTTAAAGCTCCTAACCAATTCTTTTCAAAAGGAGTTACAATAGATTTACAATACTTTTTGCATAATCATAAAAATTATTTGAGTGATTTAATATATCTAGTCTTAAAGAATTTAAAAAAATAAATCCTTCAATAGTTTAATTTAACAAAGAATTCCCAATTAATAATTTTAATCTTTTAGTTTTTCTTATA
>JAEEGK010003809.1_pt1 | contig 37337 bp, 33 predicted proteins | sample 8958771 | NCBI WGS metagenome assembly JAEEGK01 (sample SAMN16246547, study PRJNA631951) | gut metagenome | biome: gut microbiome; feature: rumen; material: SC-attached | host: Bos | place: Iran: Karaj | collected 2018-10
CTAGACACCAATGCAATTTATTTTCTATATGCCAATGTTCCCTTATTGCACGATATCCCAATGCTGCTATATTTGGATTATCAAACGAAAGGCTAGTTTGGGTTATATTTTTTCTGAAGATTTCGTGCGGAAGCCGGGGTTATAAATCTGGCGTCCCTTAACAGTGATAATGACAGCACTGAGCAGGAAAAGAATAGACTGAAAACTAATTCTGTACAGATCCTGTTTTCAGTCCTTATCCGGTATTATCTGGTGGAATATGGTGCTACTTGACGGTCTTAACTCCGTTTTCAGTTCCGATCAGCAGTACATCAGCCTTGCGGTTGGCAAAAATACCTACGGTAACAACGCCCACCCAGTTGTTGATCTTTTCTTCCCACTCTCTGGCATTGGTAATGTTCATACCTTTTACATCGATGATGCAGTTGCCGTTGTCAGTGGTGAAGTCACGGTGAACCGGTTCAAAGCCGAGCTCCTTGAGTTTTCTGAAAATTGATTCCTTTGCCATCGGAATAACTTCGATCGGCAGCGGGAATCTGCCCAGTTCTTTAACGACCTTGCTTTCGTCAACGATGCAGATAAACTGTTTGGAAACGGATGCAACAATTTTTTCACGGGTAAGTGCGCCGCCGCCGCCCTTGATCATTTCCATGTTTTCATTGATTTCATCTGCGCCGTCGATGTATATATCCAGGTGATCTACATCGTTGAGGCTGATTACCTTGATCCCGAGATCCTTGAGTCTTGCTGTTGTTGCCTCTGAACTGGAAACTGCGGCTTTTATTTGATCTTTGATCGGTGCCAGTGCATCAATGAAGCAGTTTACAGTTGAACCGGTTCCCACACCGAGTACCGAGTTTGGTTTTACGTATTTGACTGCTTCCTGTGCCACAGCCTTTTTTAATTCGTTCTGATTCATGTTAGTTACCTTAGATCTGTTGCTTGAAATGAAAAATTCTTGACGGGGTGGCGATACATGGAAGCGGAACATCCCATGCCTCCGCCGGCAGTGTATCAACTTGCTGTAAATCGTGAGCCAGTCCGATGACCATGGTCCGCGGGGCTTTTTCTCTGAGGGTGCAGTCGTAGAAGCCGCCTCCCATGCCGAGTCTGTTTCCGTTTGCGTCGAAAGCCACCAGCGGGGTAAAGACCACGTCGATCTGTTCAAGCGGGATCTCGCAGTTTTCTGCGGCAGGCTCCTGAATGCCGTACCGGTTCTCCTCCATCCGGGAGTCGGGTAGATACTCCCTGAATGTCATCCGTCTGGAACCGTCTTCACCGATAACCGGTAAACATACTTTTTTTCCGAGTTTCCACAGATGTTTTATCAGTGCGGAGGTATCGAGCTCTCCGTCATTGGTTAGATAAATGGCAAAGGTGCCGCGGCTGAAAACTGAAGGGAAGTCTTTTTCGATGAGACTGACTATATTTTTAGATGCCTGAAGCTGGAACTGGGGAGAAAGTTCTCTTCTCCTGTTCCGGATCTGTACTCTGATTTCTTTTCTGAACATTTAAGGGGATCCTAGCATGAATGCTTGTGTGATCCTTGAACCCGTTGGTTCAAGACGGTAATCGAGTTACAACATATTAGGCTTCTCAATACAAGTTGAGCCTGCACACCTATGAGGAAACGACACCAAAGTTTTTTGCATCGGCTCAGGGTCATAAGCAACTCACACTAGGAAAAATCGTCACCAATTGCATCAATTCTGTTGATGATGGTTTTAACCTGATCTTTTGCAGCGAGGAGTTTATTTTCAAATTCCTTGTCTTTTGCAATAAAATCATGGCAGAAGTTTACTGCTACCAGGGACAGGATTTTATTGAGTTCAAGTTTGTTTCCGGTAAGGTTCTGCATATCGCCGATAGCTTTATTTACTTCGCGTGCCGCACGGCGGTACACGTCGCTTTCGCCGGCAGTGCATCTTAAGGTAAACCTCTCTCCGTGAACTTCAACTTCTACTTTTTCAATCTCGTCAGAACTCATTCCTCTGCCTCGGTATAATGAAAAACAACATTAAAATATTTTTCTTTTGTATGTCTAAATTATGAAAAAATTGCTCCATTATGTCAAGACTTTGTCCTGTCTCTGCTTAACAAAAAAACATATTTTGAACATACAGAACGGATTGTGTTCGCATTCTCTGCAGATAGTTTTAGCGGGGAACAATGTCAGATGTTTATCAGTAGTTCGCAGAGGAGTGGGATGCCCTGAATATCGTATTCCCTCCGCCGCTGATCATGATTGTTTCGAAGACTTGAAACCATTCCTACCGGCAGCATTCGATTTTTCCTGCCGACCGGAGCAGCGAGGGGGTAATACCCGTTCCCGGACGAGTTAAAGTGATTGCTCTGCGGTAATGGCGTCAGCGCTTAAAATACGACACTTTGTAATCAAAAGACAATCCAGTATACAAAACTGACAAATTGTATTTCCTATTATCCGGCTTTTTTGTTTACAATACCGTATTGCAACTTATATAAGGTTTGGTGTTAATTTTTATATGATTTCAGAAACAATGAAGAAGGCATGGATAGACGGAGCAGCCGCACTTGCCGCAGAGCATATGGAACTTGAGACATGCGAGGTTCACGCTGTCGTATGCGGACTGATTGCCGGCGGTGCATCAGATGATCCATCTGTATATATGCCTAAAATATCGAATATTATCAATTCAGGTGAACCTCTGTCATCAGAGATCAAAGAGTGGATCCTGGATTTTTTTAAACTTGTACGTTCCCAGTTTCACGATATGGAGACGATCGAATTTCCTTTTGAAGAGGAAATGACAGATCCTGAAGTATCAGTTTATTTTCTGTCAATCTGGGCAGAAGCTTTTCTAGTAGCTTTCGGCTGCGAGATCGACCGTGATGAAATGGATGACAGCGGCAAGGAGCTTGTAGAGGAAATATCAAACTACACAAGATTGGAAAGCGGGGATGAGATGTCTGAAGAGGAATTTGACGATACTCTTACCACGCTTATTGAGCATTTAAAGGTATGTGCCATGAGTCTTTATGCCGACTACGGCTGCAGAACCGGAGGCAAAATATCCATTCCGAAAGAATTTGAAAACAGTAAGTACACCAGGGATGGAGAGCTTGTGATCGGGGATGAGGGGATCAGCATAGAAGATCTGAAATAACAGCACAAACAACAGGAATATTGGAGAATTATACAATTATGGAAACAATGGGAAATAACGGATATCAACCGTCAATACCCGAACTGGATGATGCCTTGACCGGAACTGAAGTGCAGACTGCTGCCGAAAGAGGATCTGAAACGGTTGTTGGAACAGTGGCGGAACCGGCTGTTGAAACTGTGCCTGAATCTGCTGCGGAAACGGTATCTGCAACTGCCGCCTCCGGTATCACAGAGGAACAGCATTCTGAAGAGACTGTGCAGAACAGCGGTGCTGATGCAGCGGAGTCTGTTCAGGAGGAGCAGACCCCGAAAGAGGATCCTAGCATCTGTTTTCTTCAGGGGCACAAATATCTGGTTGGAGACGGAGTCAGAAAAGATACCCGCAAGGCTGTGGCTCTGTTTGAACGTGCCATTCAGCTTAATAATTTTGAAGCTGCCGAATATCTCGGTATACAGTACTATCAGGGCAAGAATCTGAGAACTAATCTCAAAAAATCCTTTGATTATTTCAAACTGGCGGCTGACAACGGACTTTCCTTCTCCCAGTTCTGGACCGGTTTCTTCTATGATGACGGTGAAACTGTGGACAGAAACATTGGGGAGGCGGTACGCTACTATACCATGTCTGCCGAGAGCAACTTCCTTCCAGCTCTTTCAAGACTGGGCGAACTTCATCTTGATTCAACCGTTCCCGGAAGCAGAAGCGAGCTTGCGTTCAAATACCTGCGCAAGGCTGCGTCCATGAATGACAGACCTTCAATGAAACTGCTTGCACTTCTGTATGATACAGGAACCGGCACTGACCAGGATTACGAAAAGGCGCTTGAACTGTACCAGAATCTTGCCGAACGCAATGATCCTGACGCTTTGTGTGCACTGGGAAGATTCTATTCCCGCGGGCTCGGTGTTGAGGTCGATCTGGAAAAGGGCGCCAGATATTACAGAATGGCGGCAGATCTCGGCTCGGTACACGCCCAGGCACTCCTTGGCAATATCTATGATTTTGTCAGCAGTGAAACCCGCAACTACAACAAATCCTTTGAATGTTACAAGAAAGGAACAGAACTCGGAAGCGCTGATGCCATGTACTATCTGGGTCTGAGTTATGCCGAGGGCCGCGGAACCGACGTTGATTATGAAAAGGCCAGACATTATTATGAACTCAGCCTGAGTGTTGATTTCACTCCGGAATACAATCACAGTTATGCCTTTGCCCGCGGTATTCTTCATGATCCGAAGAGTCTCAGCGCCCAGCGTGCCAAGTCACTGTTTGCGCTGGCTGTGCTGTATGAAAACGGTGACGGTGTCGAAGAGGATCTCGATCATGCTGTCTCACTTTATGAACAGGCTGCAAAACTTGATGATGCCGATGCGCTGTTCAATCTTGCCCGTCTTTATGACGGCGGCTACGGTGTGGAGAAGGATATCTTCAAGGCCATCGAGTACTATACCAAGGCTGCAAATCTCGGTGATGCTGAAGCTCAGAGCATTATCGGTGAATACTATCTTGAGGGTAATTCAGTTTCCAAGAATTATCCGCTGGCTCTCAAATATATCAAAATGGCTGCAGAACAGGAATATCCTGAGGCTCTTTGCAATCTGGGACTGGCATATGAACACGGTTATGCTGTCAAGCCGAGTCTGGCCAAAGCAGAAAAATGCTATAAGCAGGCTGCTGAACTTGGTGACTGCAATGCTCCGTATTTCCTCGGCTGTCTTTATGAAAAGAGCGGCAATCAGGATCCGGAACTGGCATTCCATTATTTCCAGGCTGCCGCCGGTCTTGATAATGAAAAGGCAATGTACAAGGTAGCTGCAATGCTGAGGGAGGGGATTGGAACCGAGCAGGATTATGTCCGTGCTGTACAATACTACCGTCAGGCTGCTGAACGCGGTTATGCCAGAGCGCAGAATGATCTGGCCATTATGTACAAGAACGGGATCGGGGTTCATCAAAGCTATGAAAAAGCCGCCATGTATTTCAAACTGGCAGCGGAGCAGGGACATCCGCGTGCAATTTCATATCTGTCCATGTTCTACGAACTTGGTCTCGGGGTGACAAAAGATCTCAGACTTGCCAGAGAGTATTTTGAAAAATCTGCAAGTCTCGGTTTTGAGTTTTCCGAGTAGAGTAGGCCTTTATTGAGGTCGTCAGCCGGTATAATCAGCGTACCGGTAATGAATAAAGCCGGTTGGACTGTCGGGTCCGGCCGGCTTTATTCTTGCTGTTGAAGTCTGCAGGTAACAGAACCGGTAAAAAAGGAACTGTTTCCCTCTTTGAAAACAGTTCCTGAAATACCAGTTCAATATCCCTTTGTTTACTGTCGTTTAGCCTTCGGCAGGAAGTTTCTGAAGTAATCAACTGTTTCTGAAACAACTACCTTTCTGAGCATAAACAGCGCTATCAGGTTAGGAAATGCCATCAGTCCGTTGGCAATATCGGATACCACCCATACGGAGTTGATTGCAGTTCTGTCGGAGATATTGTTCATGTCTACATACATCACGATCAGAATATATGATGCCACAAACAGAATAAAGACAATTCTGAAATAAATTTTGCAGTTCAGTCCGAAAAGGTAGACTGCACATTTCTCGGCATAAGAGCTCCAGCCCAGAATGGTGGTGAAGGCAAAGAGCATCAGACTGAGATTGACCGCGCATGCTCCCGGGGTAGGACCGAGCGCAGTGGTAAAAGCCAGAGTGGTCATGGCTGCACCGGAAGTTTCTGAGCACCAGGCTCCGGTAATAATCAGGGTAAGACCGGTCATCATACAGATGATTATGGTATCAATGAATGTTCCGGTCATGTTTACCAGCCCCTGTTCCACCGGATGGTTGGTGCGTGCGGAGGCTGCCACTATCGGAGCGGAACCCAGACCTGCCTCGTTGGAGAAAACACCGCGTGCTATACCTTTCTGGATTGCCATCAGCACTGTTGCACCGGTGAAACCTCCGATTGCGGATGTAGGGGTGAATGCATATTCAATAATCATTCTGATTGCTGCCGGGATTTGCTCTGCATAGGTCCACAGTACGCATAAGGCGGAAACTACATAGAAGATCCCCATCAGCGGAACCAGTTTCTGGGATGCGGCAGAAACGGATTGGAGACCGCCGAGAATAATCAGCGCCAGAATGACTGTGAGCAGAATTGCGCAGTTTACTTTCGGGATCTGGAACTGTGCGGCGGCATCAACAATTGCGTTGAGCTGGGTGTAGGTGCCGATCCCCAGACATCCGGCCATGATCCCGAAAACAGCGAATGCAACGGCAAGAATTTTGGCAAAGGTTGCATGTTTAGGACCGATCCCGTTTTTAATATAGTACATCGGACCGCCGACATAATATCCGTTTCCCTTGGTTTCACGGAATTTTACCGCCAGCAGACATTCGGCATACTTTGTTGCCATTCCCAGAAATGCCGCCACAAACATCCAGAATAAAGCTCCGGGACCGCCGAGACTTACAGCAGTTGCAACACCGACAATGTTTCCGGTACCGATGGTTGCGCCCAGTGCGGTGCAAAGTGCGGCAAAACTTGAAATCTCACCTTTGGATTTCGCAGCTCCGCGGTACGGAGGGAGCGATACGATATATCTTAATGCCAGCGGAAGCCTTTTCACCTGAACGAATCGCAGCGACACTGTCAGGATCAGACCGATCCCGATGAGAAGAACCAGTAGAGGCGGTCCCCAGATCAGATCGTCAAGACTGTTCAGAAGTTCCGCAATTTTACTTATAAAATTATCCATAAAACAAAAACCACAAAAAATAGGTGCTGTACCGTTGCAGGTAACAGCACTGATCAAGTTAACAATATCGCTAAATTATAGTTGATTTTCACGTCAGATCAAGCATGTAAACGACAGGAGCTTTCTGTTCCCGCCCTGTGGCGGGGTACAGAAAGCTGATCAGAAAAAGCACGCGGCCTAGAACAGTTGATCTGAAAGCTGAATCGGCTCCTGGGAGACGGAACTGGTTGTTATGCATCTTTCCGGATCATAATTGCCGATTTTTCCGCGGTGATTTACAGCCGGCAGCTGTATTATCCTTGGATTAAGCTCCTGAATTGAGCCCATGGCATAATTACCGAACTGCTGGTGGAACTGTTCAAAAGTGGTTGAAAGAGTCAGCACTGTGCTCAGATTCATGTTCACTCTTGAGCGCAGAATGTCGGACAGAAAATCGGTTATGAACGGGGTTACAGTGGTGTTCTTGGTGACAAGATCGTCAAGAACCAGCAGCTCGCAGGTTTTGATTTTCTGCATCAGTTCGAACTTTATATTTTCTCCTGATGTGCCGTTTTCTGTTCTTGCGTTCAGATATGTATCCAGCAGAATACGGAAGGTGGTGAAGTGCGGCTCAAAGCCCTGGCTGATAAGACGGTGGGTGATTGCTCCGGCAAAATGTGATTTTCCGGAACCGGTAATACCGCAGATAATCAGATTCGGAGCAGTGGTGTTTTTCGGATCCCGGCGGTATTTTGCGAAGTTTACGGTAAACTGCTCGGCTTTATAGATGCATTCATTGATCGACGGATTTGTATCCAGATTTTCAAAGGTCCATGATTTATTCAGACTGGTCTGCATTCTCAGTTCGTTTTTGTGCCGGTTGTGACTTGCTCTGAGTTTCCTTTCCGCTTCGATATTTGCCTGCTTTTCATTCATTTCCATCAGTTCTTCATAGGTATACAGCCCGTGATCGCTGAACTTTTCTATCGGGATCTGTTTTTTGAAGGCGGCTATGATTTTTTCCAAGGACTCAAGACCGTTCTGATCTGAATCTGCGCTGCTTCCGGAGAAATTTTCGTTTTGATCGTAGTTGTTGTTCATTTATTCTGAAGTCCTATGGTGTCGGTATAGATCGGGGTGATACTGGCAGTCCTGGAGTGACGCCTTTTCAGATATTGGATAAATTTGTAGTCCCATTCACTTTCATTGTTCAGGGAACCGCGGGAAATCCAGTAGGATCTGAATTCCGCTATTTCCGCCTCGCTGTATTGATGATTGATCAGCATGCCGGTTCTTGCCAGTTCCGCAAACTGTTCCGAAGGAAGCCAGTCTGCCCTCATGGCGAATCGGTGCTGGCGCTGTCTGAGCCTTGCTGTAGAAGCCATCTTTTCGCCGGAATTGTGAACTTTGCTGATTACTGTTACCACTGCATTCTGAAAATGCTCGCTGTCGAGAGCAGCATTAATGGTCAGCAGCTGGATCTTGACCAGATTCAGGATTGCCGCGGTAACCTCTTCGGTGCCGGGACGGTAGATCAGCTCGTTGCTGTCCAGTGCGAAGACTGACAGTTCATGGATCAGAACCGCATAGTCGATAGTGTATCGCCCTGATGCGTCAGATTTCGGTTTGATAATGAAAAGGTACAGACTGCGGGCCAGATGCGATAAAAACGGAGAGGAAAGTCTGTTGTATTCGCTGCGGTTCATGGTCTGTTCCTGGAGGTCTGATTACCGATCAGTTTATAACTGCACTGTGACTGTCGCCGCCGGAATGCCTGCGGGGTTCTGATTTCGCGGGGACCTGATCCTACATCATCCTTCTGTGCTGTTACAGCGGGAAATCCGTCCTGCAGCATGAACTCATGCAGTCCTGCAACGGCTGAACTGCAACACTGCACCAGCGGGCGCGGATGTAAATCCGGTCATCCTCTACCGGTATATTTTACGCGGCTTGGTTCCCACATGCAAGCATGCACCTTTTGCGCCCCGCAGCAGTAGCAGTTCCCGGCTGACCGTAAAATATTACCCGGACCTGTAACCGGCGGTGCGGTTGAAGAGCCGGTTTGGTGCGGACAGCTAACGATGTAATGAAAGTTGAAATGGTCAAAAATGAGCGCTATCTTAAGAAAATTAATAAAAATTTGTTAAGTGATGTTAATTAATTAGCGTAAGTGTTTGAAAAATTAATAATCATTATGTATTATCACGCTATCGTTTTTTTTACTTCTTTAGATCGAACATGGAACACTTAGATAAAACCGATATTCAACTGATTAAACTGTTGCAGGAAAATGCACGCTATTCATTAAAGATGCTTTCTGAAAAGGTTAATTTATCGACTCCTGCTGTTTCAACAAGAATTGATAAACTTCAGACCATGGGTATTATTAAGGGATATACCGCTATTGTAGATCAGCTTAAGCTAGGGTTCATTATTACTGCTTTCATCAATCTTGAGGTTCCTCCGAAGGGTAAACCTGAGTTTTACGAGTATATTGAGACCTGTCCGAATGTACTTGAATGCAACTGTGTTACCGGCAACTATTCAATGCTGATCAAGGTTGCATTTAAAAACACCATTGAACTTGATACCTTTATCGGTATTCTGCAGAAAAAGTTCGGTGTAACCAACACCCTGCTGGTATTCTCCACCGCTGTAGAGCCGCGCGGGGTTGATCCTTCTCTCGCCGAGAAGAGCTGATCAAAAATTTTCATGATTATCAGTGCATGCAGGCCCGGTTGTCCGCATGCATTTCTGACTTCACCGCGGAAGAACTCCGCACCTCCTTCCATATGATTTTCCCCGGCCCAGAGAAAAAACATTCCATCGGCCGGATCTGCAGTCATAATTCCTACTCCAATATGGTATAATGATCACATTATTAGAGGAGATTATAATATGTGGGACTATTCAGACAAAGTGAAGGATCATTTCTTCAACCCGAGAAATGCCAAGGTTTTAGAAGATGCCAATGCCGTAGGTGACGTTGGCTCCATTGTTTGTGGTGATGCCCTCAGATTAATGTTAAAAGTGAATCCGGAAACAGAAGTGATAGAGGATGCCGGTTTCCAGACTTTCGGCTGCGGCAGTGCGATTGCATCATCTTCAGCTCTGACCGAAATGATTATCGGCAAGACTCTCGGAGAGGCTGCCAAGGTTACCAATCAGGATATTGCGGATTATCTTGACGGTCTGCCACCTGAGAAAATGCACTGTTCTGTTATGGGACGCGAAGCCCTTGATGCCGCCATTGCCAATTTCAGAGGGGAGGATGTGAAGGAGACTCACGTTGATTCACCGCTGGTGTGCAAGTGCTTCGGTATCGACGAGGCCAAGATCGTTAAGAATATCAAAGAAAACAACCTGACCACTCTTCAGGATGTTATCAACTATACCAAGGCAGGCGGTGCCTGCGGCTCCTGTCATGAAAAGATTGAAAAGATCCTGGAGCGGGTTAAGAACGGTGAGTTCGACAACTGTGAAGAGCGCGAACTGCGTATGAAGGAATACAGGGGCGGCAGCAGTGCAGCTTCAGCCTCCGGTACCACGGTGATTAGAAATACCGATCATGAACTGTGGAAACCGATTGAAGATCTGCTCAATGAAATCCGTCCGAATCTCCAGGCCGACGGCGGTGATATCGAGCTGCTTCATGTTGAAAACGACCATATCGATGTACATCTGTCCGGTCACTGCGACGGCTGCATGATGCGCGAAATGACCATTTCCTTCCTTGCAAATCTGATCAGGGAAAGACTCGGGGTTCAGCTACTGATCAATCCTGTGGGCAGTTCAGAACTTTAAATCCTCTCAGGTTGGAGAAACAATGAAAGTTTATCTTGATAACAATGCAACAACCAGAATTGATCCTGAAGTTGTAAATGAAATGATGCCGTATCTGACAGAGATCTACGGCAATCCGTCCTCCATGCATGATTTCGGAGTCCCAGTAAGCAAGGCGCTTGATGTGGCACGTCACCGTGTCAGGGATTTTATCGGAGCCGAGAAGGATTCAGAAATAATCTTTACCGCCTGCGCCACCGAATCGGACAATACCGCCATCTACTCGGCACTGCAGGCATATCCGGAAAGAAAGGAAATTATTACCTCCGTGGTGGAGCATCCTGCAATTCTTCAGGTATGTTCATTCCTTGAAGAACACGGCTATATCATTCACCGTGTTCCGGTAGACAGCAAAGGCAGACTGGATCTTGATTTTTACAAATCAAAACTGTCCGATCGCGTGGCTCTGGTTACCATCATGTGGGCCAATAACGAAACCGGAACGATATTTCCGATCCCGCAGCTGGCTGCAATGGCCCATGAAAAGGGGATCCTGTTCCATACCGATGCGGTACAGGCAATCGGTAAAATCAATGTGAATGTCAGTGAACTTGATATCGATATGCTGTCATTCTCGGGTCACAAGATCCATGCTCCGAAGGGGGTAGGTGTGCTCTATGTGAAATTCGGAACCCGTTTCCGCAATTTCATGAGAGGAGGACATCAGGAGCGCGGCCGCCGTGCCGGAACCGAGAATGTGGCCTCTATTGTGGCGCTCGGCAAGGCCTGTGAACTTTCCGGCAGTCACATCGGCTATATGCAGACCGAGGTTGCAAGACTTCGTGATAAACTGCAGAACGGCCTGCTGGAGAAAATTCCACACTGTTTTGTAACCGGAGATCCGGAAAACCGTACCGCCAATACCTGCAACATTGCCTTTGAGTATGTTGAAGGGGAGGGGATCCTTCTTCTGCTTAATCAGGAGGGAATTGCAGCTTCTTCAGGAAGTGCCTGTACCTCAGGTTCGCTGGAGCCGTCCCATGTAATGATGTCAATGAAGATCCCGTTCACTGCAGCCCACGGAACGATCAGATTTTCTCTTTCCCGCTTTACCACCGAGGCGGAGATCGATTATGTTCTTGAGAAGGTTCCGCAGATTATAGCCAAACTTCGCAGCATGAGTCCGTACTGGAAGCAGGTTGCCGAGGGTGGAACTGCGTTCAATCCTGATTACAAGGGTACGCTTGGAAAATAAAATCCGGCTGAACTGGATGAATAAAAAAAACAGGCACTGTTGTTAAGTGCCTGTTTTTTTACTTGTATTATATTCCGGAAACTTTATTATCTGTGCTCTATGGTATTGTCTACAGAGAAGTTTCCAAGGATCTGGGAATTCTTTTCAAGGGATACATCTGAGGTGCTGCCATGATCTACATGGGCATAAACCGCACCTACCATCAGAGAAAGTACAACAGCAATAAGTAACTGAATTTTTTTCACTATAACCACCATTTTAACATCGCGTATTCTGCATTTTTTCTCACCTGAAGCAGTGAGACAAAGCATAATATACACCCGGTTTACGTTTTGCCGACATAAAAAGTGCTGCCGGATGTTAAAAATGTGATATGGGTTAAATTTTAAGCTTTTTTAACAGCTTTAATGTTGGCAAGCAGTCCTCTCAGGATTTTTGCATTGCCGCAGACAATATTACCGCTTTCTTCATATTTGTTGTTGCCGTCGAAGTCGGAAACAAGTCCGCCGGCTTCTCTTACCATCAGTTCTCCTGCTGCAAGATCCCAAGGTCCGAGACCGAGTTCAAAATAACCGTCAAGTCTGCCGGCTGCCACGTAGGCTAAATCCAGACTTGCTGTTCCGGCGCGGCGGATGTCAGCACACTCTGAGAATACACGCATCAGGATCTGGGTGTAGTATGGTACCAGTTCGCGTTTACGGTGAGGGAATGATGTTGCTATGATAGTACCGTCAAGTGATTTTGAGTCAGCAACTCTCAAACGGCGATCGTTCATTTCGCATCCCTGTCCGCGCAGTGCCTGGAACATTTCGTCACGGATTGGATCATATACCACGCCAAGTTCGGTGCGACCGTTGATCTTAAGTGCAATGGAAACAGCAACGTGGGGAATACCCTGAACAAAGTTGGTTGTTCCATCGATTGGATCTACAATCCACAGATATTCAGCGTTAGGATCGTGACTTTTACTGATCTGATCTCGGCTTCTCTGCGGAACAACCGGAGAAGAACTGGTCTGCTCTCCGTATTCCTCACCAAGGAAGCGGTGGGAAGGATACTTTTCTAAAATGTAATTTTTGATTGCCTGTTCAACTTCATGATCAACGCTGGTTACTAGATCATTTTTGTTTTTTTCTTCTACCTTAAAGTTTTTGCGTTCAAAATTGTTGAGAATAATTTTTCCGGCTAGACGAGCAGCATGCACTGCAGTATTGAGCATTCCGTTGTTCATATGACTGTACCAAATATATTGAAAAGTGATTAATATCAAATTTTTGATATTATATTGTTTGTTTGGTTATTTTTCAATATTGTCATTTTGACGATTAAAAAAAATAATAGGCGGCCGTACAGAACCGGCCGCGGGACTTTTCGACAGTTGCGTAACATGGACTGTCATTACTAACTGTGGATGTCTGGATTTCTGCCTGCTAGTTGTCTCGCACTCTTGATCTGATCTGCTCTACCAGAGATCTCCATCGGCTGAATTCCGACAGATAGTAGGTCAGGCATTTTACTGAATCATCGGAATCAGGATGTATGGCGGAGAGCAGACGGCAGTATTCGTAGATTAGAGCAGCTCCCAGTCCGTACTCGCTTCTTCTTAGATTGCACGTCAGGTGATCAGTATAATTTTCAATCAAGGAATTAAGTTGAGTTATGATTTGCCGGCTGTTTTCTGCAGAGACTGTCACGTTGTTTTTGGCTTTGAAGAGCACATTCCTTAACAGTTCCCGTGTTTCTTCCATACCGTACCATGGAACGTTATACTGATAGCGGTTGCAGCTGTATTTCCATGCTTCTGTCCCGTTGATAAATTTGTCAGCCTCAAAAAATACGGCTTCCTGAATTGTTTTAGTCAGCATTTCAGAATCGGCTGATTTCTCAAGAAAGGTACCGTCAGAAACAGCAAACAGCAGCAGAAGGATAGTTCCTGGCGGAGTGTATGAGTGTTGGTTCAGATACGGGATCAGCTCGCCGATCCTGCCTTCAAACGCCAGGATCTGGGTATAAACCTGCTCCCATTGAGACTGCTGAAACTCTGAACCTTCTGCTGATTTTATCCGGTTCAGCTCTGAAACCAGAGATGAGAGCCGGTCAGCCGCAGTTCTGTCGGATGGTTCAATACTGCTTTTCAGCCTCAGGTAGTTGACCATTGTCGGTGAAGCTCTGAAGGCCTCCATATAGAAATCTGCAAGCTTTTCAGGTTTGTGAAGTTCGATGGCAAGAGAGGCTGCTTTCATGGCATACTCCGCCTTGTGTATGCCGGGCTCTGCTTCATTAAGAGCCTCAAGGGTAAGATTGTAGAGCTTTTCCGTAGTGGTGTCGTACCACCTTTTGTTAAAAATTGCGCTGAACAGCTGAGGATAGTGTTTCACATGTTTTTTTGCCGATGCCGAGGCATTGTCAAAGCTCTGCATGATCAGACTGTTGCTGAGCAGACTGTTGAACTGGTTGCTTTCGGTGAAGGGATCTTTTTCCCGGTGTTTTGCTACCAGGAAGTCAATCCACAGCGCGAGAAATTCATTAAGATCAGGAAGTTCAGCCCCGTATAGAGATTTCATACTGTCGAAATTTATTTCGTTTATTTTAAGTTTCTGTACCAGCCGGTATAACTGCTCCATCCTGACATTCTGATCTTCAATCATATAGTTTGAAAGTAGAAATGCAGCATAGACAAGAGTTTCGTTCAGTTGTTCTGAAGAGGGGATCAAACTGTTCTGAAATACGTCGTCAAGTCTGAATTCAATGTGATTGTAATCACCGGCAAAGGGAATTCTTAAATCTACCAGCAGATCGGTCATTCTGCGTGCGAGAGGAAAATTTTTCACCTGTGAACACTTGAGCAGAAGTTCCAGGGCTTCCTTTACATCGGGTATGATGCCGGTCTCGTCATAAAATTCAAAGTCTTCGGTGTAGTCCTCACACAGTTCCTCCCATCCTTCCTCATAGCTGATTACAAGCTGGCGGTGTTCCTGCAGCAGTTTTGAGAGTTTCCCGGTTATCAGGTTCACCTTCCGGGTCAGATCAGAACAGTCAGTAACCACTGCGGTTCCGGTTCCTGCTGAAGTCTCGAACGGCCAGTTTTTTTCCCTGGCTGAGCAGCTGAACTGCCGGATGAATTCCTTCCTTCCGTCGATAGAGGTATGTTCCAGTAGCCATTTTATGTATTTTTTTAATTCTTCCGGTGTACGGTTGGCAAGCTGGTTGTCGAGATCATTGCAGAATCTGGTGGTATCCATGATGTAACCCTCTTTTCAAATGGTTGAGCTGGTCGCCGGTCTGAAACAACACGGCGAACGCCCGGACTGCAGACAGACGGAGGTAGGGTTTTCAGACGGATGATGAACGCTACGCGGCTATTGCCGGAACCTCAGTGGATATTATAGCTGCAGCGGTGTTTGAACTGTATGATCAGATCCGCAATTGTCGGTTTTAACGGCAATGAAGCGTGTGAATTAATAGGTTAATTGGTGCTGCGGTGAAGAAATCTCTGTCGCAGAGCGGCAATGTGTTTTCTGATCCGGTAGTCGTATTTTCTACCTACAGTTATGCCCAGTATCACAATCACTGCACTGGCAATGAATGCAACAAACAGCGGGGGAATTGGAATATTGAACAGAGATTTGCTGGTTATAGCAAAGAAGGCACTTATAATCATTGCCGGTATAGCCCAGATCGGAGGCAGAAGTTTTGGAAACAGCAGGGCTATGGCAAGCGGCAGGAAGATACTTCCGCGCAGTGACATGGAGAAGAAATTCCAGTGCAGTACCTGGCTTTCAAGGTGGCACAGTGCAAATACTATTACTGCAAAAGTCAGCACCACAATGCAGATCCTGTTGGCAAGCAGCGCCTGCCGTGAGGTTTTAAGCCGGAACAGACCGACTATCAGATCTCTTGATACCATGGTGCTCATGCCCAGGGTCAGACCTGAGATGGAACCGATCAGAGCCATCATCAGTGCGCCGATGGTTATCCCGGCCAGATTAGGATGCATATAGAGTACGGCAAATTCCGGCAGTGCCAGAATCGGCGGAATTTCCGGGTGGGAGGCATGCATATACATTGCTGCCATGATGCAGGGAATACCCACCGGTATGCTTACCATTGCGGCAATCAGAGCTCCGTTGCGGGCGGTTCTTGCATCGGCGGCGGAGAAGAAAATCTGGATGTAGGTCTGGGAGCAGAATACCCCTACAATCAGTGACAGCACATTTTCCAGAGACTGCAGGTAACCCTGACCGAAAAGATCGAACCAGTGGCTTTCTGCAAACACGCTTTCAAAAAAAGGCATGGTATCGAGTTTGATGTAGGCTATATGACACATCAGCAGCATCATACTCCACAGAATTACGGTTTTCATCATTCCTGATACACTTGCACCTTTCATTCCTCCGAAGAAAATATAGGAGGTTACCAGGATCATCAGTATGATACTTGACAGAACGGTTGAAATATTCAGCATATGGGCAAGAATATAGATGGCAGGCAGTACGGATGCCACGCAGGAAAAAAAGATCCCTATGGATGCAATGATACTGGCAACCGGTCCGGATCCTCTGCCGTAGGAAATGATCAGGATCTGTGACAGCGTTTCAAGTTTACTGTTACGCAGAGGTTTTGCAAAAAACAGCCCCATGATGATGAAGCCGATCCCGAGACCGAGGGTGAACCACCAGGCTGAAAGACCGACGCTGCAGGCAAGCTGGGATGTTCCGACTGTCGCTCCGCCGCCGATGCATGTTCCTGCTATGGCTCCGGCTACCAGAGAGGTGGATCCCTTCCTGCCGTTAAGACTGAATCCCTCTGCCGATTTGATTTTGAGCGCAGACAGGATCCCGCAACCCAGGATGAGCAGCATGGTTAAACTCATGAAAATTATATGGGAGGTGGACAGTATCATATAAGGCGCTCAATCTATTTCTACTGTCTTAATTATACGCTTTAATTTTAAAAATGTGATCAGATTAACATTGTGAAAATAGCGGAAAATCAGGAGTTAAGCGCCTTGAATTTGGCAATCAGCTGTTCACGGGTCTCCTGATGTGATGGATCTTTCTTTATGCAGCGGATCGGGCAGACATTAACACAGGTGGGCTGTTCGTAGAATCCGACGCATTCGGTACATTTCTCAGGATCAATTATGTAACGGTGATCGACCACCGAAATGGCGTGGTTCGGACATTCCGGTACGCACATATCGCAGTCGATGCATTTATTGTTGATTAAGTATGCCATATAGATCAATCAATTGTATTTCTGATCACCGGTAAACTGATGAAGCACAATTCCGTGTGAAACATCCATGTCCTCAGGAAGTCTGAAATATACGGTATGACCGTCGCCGAGAGCGACATTGAGTGGTTCTCCGTGTTTGTCAAACATCTCATTGAGGACGAAGGTGATATTTTTCTTCGGGGTCATGATCAGCAGTTTGTAGCCGGTTTCGAAGTGGTTCTTGACAGCAACTTCAACCATGCCGTTTTTCATCCCCTTGATTTCACCGACAAATTTACTCTGTTCGGAGGATGAATTGCCCTGTTCGTAGTTCTGGTAGTCGCCGTGCGGATGACGTACCAGGAATCCTTCGGTATATCCGCGGTTTGCCAGAGATTCAAGTTCCACGGCGAGCTGCGGATTGTAAGGTTTTCCTGCAAGTGCGTCGTCGATGGCCTGACGGTAGATCTGGGTGGTTCTTGAAACGTAGTAGAAAGACTTTGTTCTTCCTTCAATTTTCAGTGAATCAACCCCGATGTCGATCAGCTTTTCCACCAGATTTACGGCTCTTAAATCCTTGGAGTTGAAAATATAGGTACCGTGCTGATCTTCATAGGTGCCCATATAGACATCAGGATGGGTGTCCTCGGAAATAATTGCGGACAGTCCGTTCTCCTGTTTGATCACAAGATTGCCGCTGTCATCTTCGGCTGCTGGCTTCATGTGATACAGCCAGCGGCAGGCATTGGTACAGGTTCCCTGGTTGGAATCTCTCTTGTTGATATATCCTGAAAGCAGACATCTTCCGGAGTAGGCCATGCACAGAGCTCCGTGCACAAATACTTCAAGTTCGATATCAGGGCAGTGCTGTCTGATTTCAGAAATCTCCTCCAGTGACAGTTCCCTGGATAGAATTACGCGGGTAAGCCCGAGGTTCTGGTAGAATTTTACTGTTGCCCAGTTTACCGCATTGGCCTGAACCGACAGGTGGATATTTACTTCCGGAAATGATTCCCTGACCATCATGATCATACCGGGATCTGACATGATCAGCGCATCTGGCTTAAGTGCGACAACCGGTCTCAGATCTTCGATAAAGGTCTTGATTTTAGCGTTATGAGGCTGAATATTCGCTACAATATATATTTTTTTACCAAGCGCATGGGCTTCGGATATTCCGGTTTTGAGATTTTCAAAATCAAAATCGTTGTTTCTCACGCGCAGAGAGTAGCGAGGCTGTCCTGCATAGACCGCATCGGCACCGTAGGCAAAAGCATAGCGCAGATTTTTCAGTGTTCCTGCCGGACTGAGTAATTCAACCTTTTTATTCATACTGTCTATTCCGCTTCGTTGATTCCGCCAAACTGTTCGATCAGATAAGGGATCAGTTTTCTGAAGGATGCGGTCTGAATGAAGAAATCAGAGTTCATCTGTTCAAGTTCATCCTTCTCCTGCTGATCATAATTATCGTTCTCCTCCGGATGTACAATATCTTCAGAGAACTTAATACGTTTGATGCTGAGCTGATCATCGATCATGAATGAGAATTCATTGTCAAAAATCAGTGACAGCTTGGAAACAATTTTATCTCCGCGCAGATGCTGGATGATATCGTCCTCCAGCAGATCCGAGGACTTGGCGGCTACCGTCTTGTTTTCATCACGGGTGGATACCAGATTGATCTGGGTTCCGAGTTCAAATCTGGACGGGATCTGGTTTTTAAGCAGCCAGTTGGTGGTTACGGTGGTAACACTTTCCTTGACATCGAGAGGTACAACCGGAAGGGTTCCAAGAGCCTTTCTGATCAGTGAAAGTACATTTTCAGCCTTCTTGTCAGAGGAGGTATCCACATAGACAAATCCGTTTACATTGTCGATCCATGCATAGATATCTGAATGGGTGGCAAAAGCCTTCGGGATCAGGGCCAGCATTACGCTGTCCTTCAATTCAGTCTTTTCCTTGCCGCGAGGTGCTCGGTTGTGTTCTGCAGTGTACTGCTCGATCTTTTCAGCCACCTGTTCGCGCACCACGGTCATCGGCAGAAGTTTCTTTTCGAATCTCACGCAGACGATGTACTGTCCGTCCACCACGTCAAGCAGTGCTTCAGAAAGTCTGCCCAGCGGAGGAACAAAACCGCTTTTTTCAAGATCAAGACTGCCGCACGGGCTGAAAACAAAGGAATTGAGGGATTTTTCAATAGCTTCCTGATCCAGTTTGATCAGTTCTTTGAGTTTGTAAACCTTTAAATTTTTAAACCACATATCTGTATCCACATTTACTTTTCGGAGTTTTTCTTCAGAGTCTTTTCCAGTTTTGCCATCTGGCTGAGCAAAAAATCATTTTTAAGTTTCGATGTGATTGCGCCGTAGGAAAGATCCTCAGAATGAACAATCTGATTCTGTTTATAATTCAGAGGCGAGTTTGCAAAAAGTGAAATTTTCACGATTGAAACCTTGGAGAGCTGATCATAGCGGGAAGGCAGTTCGACATTGAAGCAGCAGTCTGCATCAATTTTCCGCCACAGCAGATCTACAACGGACTGAGCCGGCAGAACATTCATGTTTCTGTAGGTTTTTCTGTTTTCCCTGCTGAACTGCTCGAAATCATTTCCGATGTTTTCGTGTTTAATTTCCATGTAAGACGGGCCCCGGATTTGTAATTCAATTTAAGACAAAAAATAGACAAAAAAACAAGACTTTTGAATCTGAAGCATATTGTACTATAAAAAGTAAATAAAAGTAATTGAAACACAGACGCAGTTGCGTACTAATTTGACAGTCTGAGTTTGTTAAACAGCCGTCAGACTGGATTGACATGAAATGCTGCTGTGTCCCCTGCGGCTGATAACCGGTGAACTATGACAAGCATATGACGTGCCAGTTTTAAGGTTGTTTTTTGTACGGTTGCCGGCTTCGGCTGTTGACATTTACTGTAAAATTCAAAAAAGTTTAATTTCTGTTCTGTATATTTTATACTCACGCATTTTGCGAAGATTAAGCAATATCAGTACATAGAAAAAAACATAAACACAACCTGTGGATAACTTTGTTGGTAACTTTGTTGTTTTAACGCTGAAACAAGTACCGGCGTGCATTTACAAAATGTCAAACGGTTTGTTGATTAAAATTAATATGTTGGTAAATCAATGAGATAACAACTAAAAAATCAGCTGTGGCGTGAACCTGGATCAGAATATGTTTTTTTGCATAAAATCTGTGCATTACTACATCTGTCAAGTAAAAAATTAAAAAAAATTGTGGATAACCGGATTGAAACTGTGATGCTCAGCACATAAAAAAATAGAAAATGACGGATTGAAATGATTAATTATTGTCATCTTTATGAGGTGGATGCGTGCGGAAGATCTGTTCCGCACGGACCATGTGGTTGTTAACCGGCTATCTGTCGCCGGCGGTGCGCGAGTTTTTCCTGATATAGTTGTAAACCAGACTGATCCCGAGCAGCAGAATACCGGCTCCAATGTAGGATACCGCCTGGATCAGCTCGCTACGGTAGTTGATATCGATGAAAATCAGTTTGAATATAAACAGTGCCGCGTAAATGAGTCCTGCAATTCTGAGCGGCTGACGGTGCAGCAGCAGGCCGGAGGCAAGATAGAGCAGTGCCACTGCTATTGCGGCGCAGGTATACTGCAGTGATCCGGTTTCCAGCAGGACAAACATGAATACAGCGAGCAGAATCAATGATTTGGTAGCGATGTAGAACCATTTCGTATTCATATATCCGCCATGATCCAGCATCGTAGGAATGGTGTTGACTGCGGCCAGGCAAAGCGCGGCAAAACACATTACGGTACCGGCACTGAATCCCGACGGCAGATCGCTGCACAGCATCAGAATTCCGCAGGCTGCAAAAATGTTCAGTACGAAGAGACCATATTCGTTGAAAATGCTACGTATTTTGCATCGTGCTACAGCAACATAACTGCAGAGTACCAGCTCCAGCAGCAGGAATATCGCAGCGTCACCGGGCTCCTTCGGCAGTTCTGCATACAGTGAACTGCGGCTTAGCAGCAGATGAACTGCTGACACTGCAACAATGTAAATACCGGTAAAGAACAGGGCAGGGTGGAAGTTTTGGCGCAGTACCGACGCAATGTAAACTGCGGCCGCCCCGGCGCAGGTTATAACAGACTCGAAAGTTGATAGAGAACCGGCTGTCAGTTCCTGTTTATCTCCGAAAAAGCTGTTTGTATCAGAAAGTTCAGGGAACAGCACCGGCGGCAGACAGCACACGCAGAGCCCGACAGCGGTGTACAGTCTGTTTATATTTTCTTTAGGCAGACAGCTGACAGCGGCGGCCATACATCCGAAGGTAACTGCAGTATTGAGTGCATATGTGCCCGGAATATTCAGAAGCATAAGCATAGCCAGGAAAAGGAAGATCTGACACAGCACCTGATCGTGGTGATCTGAGAAAATCCGGTACACGATCATGTGTATGGCGGCAGGCAGCAGCGGGAACCACGGCAGATCCTGACTACAGAAGGCCCCGATCATGCAGACGGCGAGCACGTACATTGCCGCGGTTTTCCATCCTTTTAACATCTGATCCTGCTCCAGCATTATCACAAGATAGAGCACAGAATATACAAACATGGTGAAAAGTACCGCGGTGACGGTGGCGAATGAACGGTAGAAAGACAGATATGTAACCGCCGCTGCGGCGCAGAAAATCAATACTGAAGTTCTGCGCAGTACCTCGGATTTTTTCAGATATCCGCACAGGTAGAGCACTGCGGTCAGCGGATAGAAAAGGTATGTTCTGGTTTCCCAGTCATTGACCGCCTGCATCATGATCATGACGTAGACTGCTATCAGACTGTATCCGTAGTAGATTACTTCATTCTGGCTGATGCCCCGTTTCAGACAGCGGAATAAATCATTGAAGTAGAACCAGATCAGCAGCAGGGTGGAGCAGATCCAGTAAAGATTGAAAATACCGTCAGTACTGTCAGCGGCAGTTTTATGTATACCTGAAAGACTTCCTTCCGTAAGATAAAAGATGGTGACGGCGGCGATGCATCCGATCCTGAGAATGTAAAAGGTGAGTTTGTACCCTTCATACTGTTTTGGTTCGGGCGACTGCTGATACATCCGTCTTGTCACTTCGAGCAGCACTGCGCATACTGCGAGTATGATCAGTCCTCTTTCCGGGTGACTCCACAGTGAAGTATAGTACAGGATTGCCGCCCAGACTACCGGAACAGCAATACCGTAACGAAGATGCTGCCGCTCGGTGGCAAAAACCGCGGCAGCACTGAAGGCAGACATGAGCAGTACCGCCAGAGGATAATTTGAACCAAAGGCAGGATGCGGAGTTAATCCGAACCTGATGGTAATCATGTACAGAATAATCAACAGCGGAACCGAAAGGAAGAAAATCATCTCGTTGCGGCATCTGACGCTGAAAGTCCGCAGGAGCTGAACAAGCAGTACAGCTTCAAAAACTGTCATCAGAAGATGGATGGATATATGATGGGCGGAATCAGGAATGATCAGCTGATGGATTAGACATGGCACTATGTAGATAAAACTTACGGCATGTACAATACAGGCGCAGTTCCTGCTTCTTTTCACTACTGCCGCAATGCAGAAAAAGGCGGCAAGGAGCGGCAGCAGATACTGGAACTGTACATACAACAACAGGTGCTGCATGCTGTATTCATCGAAACCGTAGAACGGGGTCAGTTTGGAAAACATGAAGAGCCCGTTTTTGAATATTTCAATCAGAAAACCTATGGTTGCACTGGTGTGCTCCTCGCCGAGCTGGTCGAGGTTGAAAGCCAGCACGGTCAGGCATACAGCTGTAAAAACACTTGAAAAATGCGAAGTTGCATTCCTGAGCTTGACGCTGATGTATTCGATGGCTGATACAGCCAGGAAACACAGGAACATCAGGACTGTGCACAGGGAATTTGCTATCACCGCCGGATGTTCCGGTGAACCGTCTGCTGCCTGAAGGCATAAGGAGGTTCGGCCGTCATTCCCCGGTATGGATGTGATGGTGCAGCCGGTCAGTCCATCGGTCAGCGCTGTGCAGAACAAAAGACGAACGGTTTCAAGAAGCAGCAGAATATTTAAACATGAAGTAAAGGTGTTTGCTTTCCCCGAAGTGCTCTGGCCGTGCCATACCGCCGCAGCTGCGGCCGCAAGACAGAGTATAAATACCATCCATGCAGACCATCCATGTACGGAAGCGGTATCCCAGTTAAGATACTGAAACATAAGCAGAGCCGAGCAGATCCCGTTCCATACACTGTTTCTGCCCCCTGATCTGAATGCGGTCAGATGGAAGGGAAACTGGGCTGCAAAAGCTGCGGCAAGTGCGACGGGTGCACTGAGCGACAGCGAATACAGTGATACGGGCATGCTGAGCACGATCCCGAACTGGGCAAGCGCCGAAAATACCGGATGGCGCCGCCATGCGATCCAGGCGAGAGTTGCTGACCACAGAAACAGAGACGGGAACCAGAGATATTCCGGTATAATCTTGAAAATAAAACAGCCGCAGTACACCGTGGTATAGAACAGTGAAAAACCGATCCCTCCGACCAGTGCCCGCGCCCTTTGTGATTTGGGAGATAAATTCCTGCCTGTACACCCACAGACAGACATGGCTGCAGATACAGCCATCATTCCGCAGAATTTTGACAGTACTCCGAATGAGTAGATCCTTGCCATAAGGATGAATCCGATGATCAGAAGAACTGCGGCAAAGAACCCGGACATCATTTTGCCCGTGAGAATTTCAAAAAGATCCGAACCTGTAACTGACGGACTGCTTTTTACCGCAGACTGAGTATTGACTGTGCGGCGGTGCGGTCCTGTTTTTGGAAGGTTAGTCTTTCCCGGTATTTCTTTTTCCACAGAGGCTGAGTTTATTCCGGATACTGATTTGTTATGATCCAGATCGTAAGAAACGGCTGTACCGGGATTTGCTTGCTGCACTGCAGCTGCGGAGCCGGCGACTTCTGCGGAGTCTGTGTTTTGCTGTACGTCGGTTTTTTGATAATCCTGAACGGATGCCAGCAACTGCAGACACAGTGCTTTATCAGCAGGGCTGCCGCTCCCTTCGATGTAGCGGTTCAATGCATCTCTTAATTTTTCGGCCCTGCGCAGGTTCAGTGAGCTTTCTGATGTATCGGTCACGATTTGTGCTCCGTGTATTCTGACCGGATCTTATCCGGCCTGGGTGTATATATCTGAGTTGATTGTAGCACAGCGGTACATTTAAACAACAGAGCATGCGGTTGATGAATATACTATTTCATGTTCGGGGACTGTGCTGAGCTCCATGAGGATAATTAATTCTTCTTTATGTTTTTTGAACAGTTGAATGATTCTTTTTTGGCCAGAAAAAATATTTTGCTATTGCTTTTTCTGATGGACTGATTTTTTGTTCAAAAACGGCACAGAGCAATTTTTACTCACGCATTTTGCAAAAAATCAGGCAGTATAACGGATAACAGAAAATGATAACAGTGGCTGTGGATAACTTTGTTGATAAATTTGTAATTTTCTCCGAAAGCTAGTTCCTGTATGGTCTGACGGATTTGTCAAATGATTTTTTATATAATAAATAATCACGTAATATCAATGACTTACACTAGAATAATAAGGGTGGTTGTGGATAATATTTGCTGCTGGTTGTTTTTTGTTAAAAACTGTGTGTTATTTATTCTGTCAAGTATTTTTTTGTGTGGGAAATCCAGGGGGAATTTGCGAGACAGAACTCTTACCGGATCTTTTTTACAGGCTTTTTTCTGATATTTTTTCAACAGATTCAAATTTTGAACTAATATCACAGATAGCATGGTTCGTAACTGTATAATACTGATTAAAGCTGATTTTTTATGAACTGTGACGGTTCGTAGAACTTTATTGTTGATAGTGACTGAAATTTATGGAGCGTGTATTATGGCTTTAACAATGTATATGAAAGTTACCGGTAAGAATCAGGGTGAAATCAAGGGATCCTGTGATCAGGGCGGTGACAAGAAGGATAAAATTCTCGTTTATGCAATGGATCACAAGGTTGAAATTCCTAAGGATACCCACACCGGTCTGCCAACCGGCCAGCGCATTCATCATCCGCTGACTGTTATGAAGGCCAAGGATGTTGCATCTCCAAAACTGTTTGCTGCATGCTGCAAGGGTGAACAGGTTGATGTTGAACTCGATTTCTACAGAATCAAACCAACCGGCGAGGAGGAACTTTACTACAAGATTACTATTAATGACGCCGTAATCGTTGAAATGCAGGAAAATACTCCAACCACCTTCCTGCCTGAGAACAAACCTTATCATGATATGGAGAACGTAAGTTTCACCTATTCAAAGATTACCTGGTCATACACTGACGGCAATATTGAGTTTACTGACGACTGGAAAGCTTAAGTTCTGCCACTCGTATAGAACAACAATGTCCGGGCCTCATTTTTCTATGAGGCTCTTTTTTTTGAGTATTTAACGACGCTTAAATTGTAACCTGGCTGTTTTCGGTGCGTTTAAAGAATACTGTGTAGAAATAATGCTCTTCAGTTTGATCTTCATGAATTACGGTGCAGCGGATAATCTGAACTAAAAGAATCAATTTCCGGCCTTCATAAAATTTTACAGTTCTTTTTTTGTGGCCGTACCTGACAACCTTATTACAGTTATTGTCAGCTGCAATCTGAAAAAGTACGGAATTTGCAACATCTATCGCAAAATTGATGCTTTCATTATCCATTTTGGTGACTATGTATTGATTAAATGCTAGCATAAACATGTTTGATAAATGTCAAATTGACAAATGTGCCATTGGGAGTGTGCTAGACTTCCAATGGCTTTCTCTTTGTCTCATTGCTCCGTCCAAAAACCAAACCGAAAACCCTTTTACTTCCGATTCTAAAACTCTTTAGCTGAATAAATATTGAACAAAGTCATTAATCACCGAAAATAACATTACCAGTGGAATTATTGTGGGAGACAAGGGATTCCCTTCATCAGGAGCAAAGTCAGCTTTCATGAATAACAAAAATTTGCATTTCATAAATCCTTTAAAGCGTGACGCGAAGATAATTAAAGATCTAAACCTGTATGAATATTCCGGAACTCTCTCAAATAACGAATACATTCTCTACAAAAAAGAATTTGATAAAGAAGGAAACAAGTGGCTGTATTCTTTCAAGGATTTATCGTTGTTTGCTGCTGAAGAAAAAGATTACCTGCATAGAGTCAACAAGAACAATAAATTCTCTGCAGAAAAATACGAGGAGAAAAGAAAGGAATTTGGCACAATAGTGTTGGAAACAGATCTGGATTTATCTCCTGAGATAGCTTTCAATTCGTACAACAGCAGATGGGAAATTGAATTGGTTATGCGTTATTACAAGCATGCTTGCGATTTCGATGAAACCAGAGTTCATAATGATTATTCAGTGATCGGATCAGAATTCTGTGATTTTTTATCATCTCTACTAACGTACAAGTTGATCAACTATTTTGATGAATGTGAGTTGTTCAACACCATGACATACAAAAAAATTATGAAACTGCTTGAACGGGCCAAGAAAGTAAATTTGCCAAATAAAGGGTGGACACTTCGAAAAATTTCTAAAAATTTGGAGGATATTCTGGTAAAACTCGAGTTACTTAACGTTCAAAAAGCCCCAAAGAAGAAAAGGGGCCGTCCAAAGAAAAATAATGTTGTATAGCTTGATGGATGAACTATACAATTGGGAAAGTTGCAGTTAATATCACAAATATTGCCACTAATCCCGCGAAATGCTTGGAATATTTAAAATTTAAGGTATAAGGAAAAGAGGGAAAGATGTAGTGTAGTGGTCGATTTTTGTTATTTTCATAAATTTTAAGAGGTGTTGTCATGAAAGGATATGTTAAACAGGAAGGTTTCACCCTTATAGAACTGATTGTAGTAATTGTTATTCTCGGAATTCTGGCAGTAACGGCGGCACCGAAGTTCATAGATCTGCAGGGTGACGCCAGAGCTTCAGCTCTTCAGGGACTAGCCGGAGCCATGAAGGGAGCTGCCACCCTGGTTCACGGAAAGGCGCTTGTTGCCAACAAGGTATCATCATCTGGAGACCAGTACGTTTGCATCGGTTCTACAAGCCAGTCAAGTTGCAACCAAAGCAGCAAGGATGCAGTCCGGGTGAAATGCGGTTTCCCGGATGCAACGGAAGACGGTATTTTAAGGGCACTGGACGGAACCTTCAGCAAAGACGGTAACTCCGACTGGACATATAAATTCAAAACATGGTCATCAGGCGCAACACAGATTCTCGTTTCCGTTAAGGGAATGACTCCTCCTGATGCATATCAGACGGAAGTACCGGCTACCTATACAAACCAGTGCTATGTATTCTATAACACTCCATGTTATGAGGCTACCAATTCGTTGCACAACGGCAATCTCGGCGGAATACAGATTAAGGTATTCACCGACGGATGCTGATATAAAGTTTCATTCATAGTATTATTCCTAGACTCAAGTTTCCCTGAAGTTTTTCTCCAGTATCGCCAATAATATCAAAGTCTCATCTGGAGAAAAATAGAATCATTGACAAAATGCTACGCAGATTGTAGTCCGTACCGCTTAGAAAGGAACTCCGGTAGACCGTTATACCACTCTGTAAGGAATTGTAAATAAATAATTTCCGAAATATGTGTTATTTTTTACCCATGATGCTATAATGTAATCATGGAAGATTTAGTAGCAGAGAAAAGAATCAAAACAGTAGTTTCCTTACTTGCGAAGAATGAGAAACTAAGAAGACTTTACCTCGCAGCCGAAGCAGAAAGTTTAGGTTGGGGAGGAATGGTTTATGTCAGTAAAATTGCAGGGGTCGATAAAGATACAGTAACAGCAGGAAAGAAAGATCTAGAAAAATTACGACAAAATCATGAAACACAGTGTTCTGATAGTATCGATGATTCTGAATCTCCAATAAAGGAGCGTATACGAGCCGAAGGCGGAGGAAGAAAATCAATTGTAGATACTCAACCTGGAATTATAGAAGCTCTGCTAAAGCTTATAGATGGTAGTGAATACGGTAATCCAGAAAATCCTTTGAGTTACACATCCCAAAGTACCCGACACCTCGCAACGGAGCTTTCCAAACAAGGGTTTACTGTTAGTCATACCAAGGTAAAGGAACTTTTGGAGGAACAGGGATACAGTCTGCAAGGTAATAGAAAGTTAAAGCAGGTTGGAAAGGATCATGAAGATCGAAATGAACAGTTTGAGCATATAAAAAGAACATCTATGGAATACATGTCTGCAGGAGAGCCGGTAATTTCTATAGACTGTAAGAAGAAAGAAAATCTTGGTGATTTTGCAAATAAAGGTGTTGAGTATAGAAAAGTAAAAGATCCAAAAGCAGTATTAGACCACGATTTTTTCAACCCTGAGAACGGCAAAGCTATTCCAAATGGTACGTATGATGTTGCCAATAACGAAGGTTATGTTAATGTTGGGATATCTCATGATACTGCCGAGTTTGCAGCTAGTTCAATATATTCCTGGTGGATTTACATGGGAAAGGATCGATATCCAAATGCAAAGAAAATTTACATCACTGCAGATGGAGGCGGTAGTAACGGTAGCAGAAACAGACTATGGAAAGTAGAATTACAGGATTTTGCGAATAAAACTCAACTGGAGGTCGAGGTTTCCCATTTTCCTCCGGGAACCTCTAAATGGAATAAAATAGAACATCGTCTGTTCAGTTTTATTAACAAAAATTGGAGAGGTAGGCCTCTTGAATCTTTGCAAGTAGTTGTAAAATTGATAGCTTCAACTACTACAAGTAAGGGATTAAACGTAAGATGCGGGGTTGATCTCAAAGACTATCAAACGGGGATCAAGGTAACAGATGAGGAATTAAGCAAGGTTAATTTATTTCAAAACGAATTCCATGGTGAGTGGAATTATAGGATAATTCCTAATAAATAATTCTCGGATATTATTTTATTACAGTGCTATAGCCTATTTGTTTGTTTGTTCGTTCGGTTCTGTGTTTTTCACAGCAGTAGCAATAGCCCCTTTCGTGATGTTCTGCATTTCGTAAATTATTCGTTCTTCTTCATGAAGAACTAGATCTCTGTAATCGAGGGTACTCTCTGATGTCAAGTACGTCAGCTCTTTGTTTGTTTCCGTACATTTTGATTCAGCTCAAAAATGACAGGAGATAATTCCGAAAACTGCACTGGAGTTGTTTCAAAATTGTGCAGGAAGACTGTTTCCGGTAAAAAAAATTGTAACCGGTTTTCTTCTCATCCGTTTAAAGGGTACAAAATTAAAAAAATCAGATTTACGGAGAGAATATTATTATGGCAGCAATTACATTATGCATCAAAGTGACAGGAAAAAAACAGGAAGAAATCAGAAATTCAATTGAGCAGGGTGATAAGCAGATCAGCAAACTGTCTATACTGGCTTCTGTTATCAAACGTTTTGAAAAGTATTATCATTCTTTCTACAGGTTATTATAGCAGTCCTGAAGTTTACATAAAATAATCGGTATATCAGTGACTTATCTGATCGTGTCGTAAAATCACGTCCTTTGGTGCGTGGATGTAAGGCACAAACGGCGCGGAAATGATGTAATGGTATGGTCGTTCATACGGATTATGCCGACAGAGCAAACTGTCGGTTTTTTCATTCCTACACTTCCGGTTTGCTGTTATCCTTCTCCAAAAACTCATTTGACGATATTTCAGCCTCGATTTCCTCAATGGTAGGCAGACTGCCTTTGAATTCTTCCGGAATAAAGGAAGTTATGTCGTACTGAGAAATCCCCATAGGCTGACTGCTGGCTTCAAGTGCATAACGAGCTTTGATGTTATCCTTTGATTTGCAGATTAACAGTCCCAGCGTAGGTCCATCATTTTCCCCCTTCAGCTGATGGTTAACGGCAACCATGTATGTTCCTAACTGCCCCATATCACCTGAATCAAATTCTTTCACCTTGATTTCGACGACCACGTAGCAGTGAAGTTTGATGTTGTAAAACAGCATATCAATGAAGTTACAGGTACTTCCAATTTCAAGCTTGTATTCACGTCCCACAAATGCAAAGCCGTTACCAAGTTCAAGAAGAAATCTGGTGATGTTATCCATGAGAGCATCCTTCAGTTCTTTTTCGTCATAGCTCTCCCGGATGGTAAGAAAATCAAAGGTGTATGGATCTCTGGTGATAGCCTGGGCAAGATCGCTTTGAGGAGCAGGAAGTGTAAGATCAAAATTGCTCACAGCTTTGCCTTGTCTTTCATAGAGGTCTGTATCCAGAAAGTTCATCAAAACAGCCCTGGACCAGTTGTTCTCAAGAGTTTTGTGTATGTAAAATAAGGCTTTGTCTCGGTTTCCGTCGACCTTGTTCATGATTTGAACTATATGTCCCCAGGGGATCAAAAAGATATTCTCACTAGAATATTCGAGCGAATTACAAAGAGATTTGTGATTGATATCTAATTTTGCAACAACTTGTTGCAAAATTGGAAAAAGACAGTAGAACTGATGCATATAACGGAGATTACGGGCAGAAAACGATTTAACATCAGGCAGTTCTTTTCTCAGATCTTTGCTGACCTGTTCGTAGAAATTGCTTCCCCAATGATAGAGGTCCTTTTTTTCATCCATGTCATGCCCGAGGGACCAGTAGAAACGGAGCATCTCACTGTTAACCTTCATGGATGCTTTAATCTGACTCTGTTTGAATCTCAATGAAATATCAGAGAGCCATTCCTTATAAGCATTATCGGTACCAATTAAATTACCCATACAATTCACCTCTTTCATCACTTACTGATGATCATACAATCTAATACAGAATAGAGCAATTTCAGTGAGAGATTTATCAACTGATTAAATAACACAACAAGTAATATTTTGGTATTTAAAGTCTGTTTGATGAATAGATTATTGGTAACAAGGTTATAATCAATACTAAATTAAAACAGAGCCTACTGTGTCTATTGTCTTGAACCGCCGTATTGGGAGCAGCACATACGGTGCTGTGGAAGGCGCGGGCCAATCCCTGCCTATTCGATTTATGTCGGCTGACTTACAAGGTAAATTTTTTTGTTCTTTATGTAACCTGTTCGGTTTTCATCCGTTTAAAGGGTAACAGAAGGGTAATACTTATAATCTCAGCAGAACAATGGAGCGTGTGTCATGGCTTTAACAATGTATATGAAAGTTACCGGTAAAAACCAGGGCGAAATCAAGGGTTCTTGCGATCAGGGCGGCGACAAAAAGGATAAAATTCTCGTTTATGCCATGGACCACAAGGTTGAAATTCCAAAGGACACTCACACCGGACTGCCAACCGGACAGCGTATTCATCATCCGCTGACTGTAACCAAGGCAAAGGACGTTGCATCACCAAAACTGTTTGCTGCGTGCTGCAAGGGTGAGCAGGTGGATGTTGAACTTGATTTCTACAGAATCAAACCAACCGGTGAAGAGGAACTGTACTACAAGATCACCATCAATGATGCGGTAATTGTAGAAATGGGCGAAAATACTCCAACCACCTTCCTGCCGGAGAACAAACCATATCACGACATGGAGGATGTAAGCTTCACCTACTCAAAGATTACCTGGTCCTACAGCGACGGCAATATTGAGTTCACAGACGACTGGAAGGCATAAAAACTGACAGAATTTTTAAAACAAATCATATACAAGGCTCCCTTTTAGGAAGCCTTTTTTTGATTTACCGGTGCAGAACGCCGGAAACCGGACAGCACCGTATGGTTTATTTTTTCTTCTGGATCCTTTTGATTTCTTCAAGATTTTCCAGATATTCATATATTTCCATCTGCGAGCGTATTTCCCGCTGGGTGGCGGTACGTTCAACGTATCTGTTGGTCTGTTTTTCATCGATAATTCTGGCTTTGACATTATCGTTGAATTGAATGTCTATGAGATCCTTGATTACCTTTTTGAGTTTCTTCGAGAAGATCGGGGTTGCCACTTCAATGCGGTGATCGAGGTTGCGGGTCATCCAGTCTGCGGAGGATATGTAAATTTTTTCATCCCCGTTGTTATGGAAAATCATTACCCGTGGATGTTCAAGGTAACGATCTACAATAGAACGGATATTGATATTGGTGCTTAAATTCTTGACACCGGTTATAAGCGAACACATACCGCGTACAATCATGTTGATTTTTACACCGGCCTGGGACGCTCGGTACAGTCTGGCAATAACCCCTTCATCCACCAGATTGTTTATTTTAACGGTTATGCTGGCTTCTAGCCCTTTGGTGGCATTGGCGATTTCATTGTCAATCAGATCATAAATCTTCTGTCTGGCATTAACCGGAGATACCATCAGGTTTTTAAATCTTGGCTGGATATAAGGTGCCTCGATGAAATCAAAAACACTGTCGACCTCTTCAGTTAGCTGCTCGTTTTTGGTAAAGAGGGCAAAATCGGTATAGATCCTTGCTGATTTTTCATTAAAATTACCGGTTCCGATATGGCAGTATTTAACCAGCTTACCCTCCTCCTTGCGGGTTATCAGACACAGTTTGGAGTGGATTTTTAGAGACGGCAGACCGAACAGAACCTTTACTCCGGCCTCGGTCAGTATTTTTGCCCATTCAATATTGTTAGATTCATCAAAACGCGCTTTGAGTTCAACAACCACGGTAACTCTTTTTCCGTTGTTGGCGGCATCAATCAGATCTCTTATCACACGGCTGTCCCTGGCCACGCGGTAGATATTGATTTTTATTGCAATTACCGACGGATCATAGGACGACTGGCGCAGCAGTTCGGTAAAATATGAAAATGTATAGTATGGATAGTAGAGCAGTATATCCTGCTTGGAAATAGCCTGGAACATGGTCGGATATCTGTCAAACTCATAACAGTGGAGCGGACTTACCCGGTTGTATTCCAGGGAAGTGTTGCCAAGGCTAGGGAATCCGAGAAAATCCTTCATGTTGTGATAGCGGTTTCCTGCTGAAATTGAATCATAGTCGCTCATTTTCAGTTTCTTGACCAGGAATTTGACCATTTCTTTCGGCATATCCCGGTCGTATGCAAGTCTGGTCGGAATGGCGGTAAGTCTCTGTTTCAGACCCTCAGACATACTTTCAATCATGGTTCTGTTAAGTTCCATCGACAGATTGTATTCGGCATCACGGTTCATTTTGATACAGTATGCTGTGATTGAACTGTAGTTGAAAAATCCTTTGAAGACATCATCGAGGCAGACTCTGATAATGTCATCCAGCATGATGAGTATTTTCATGGTGCTTTTCGGATCTTCATTCGGGATCTGAATGATTCTGTCAACCTTGTCGGTAGGAATTTCCAGCAGTGCATACTGTTTTTTATCATTCTGTTCGGACATTTCTATACACAGGTAGGTATAAGGATCTTTCAGGAATGACAGTACGTCAAGTTCTTCAGTAAGAATGACCGGACTGATGAACGGTTTGACCTTTTCGGTAAAAAAAGATCTGATCCACTTTCTTTCAAAGTCATTAATCTGATTTTCATTCTTAAATTCAATATTGTATTTCTTGAGCTCATTAAGCAGATCGTGGTAGATAATATTGAATTTCTCTGTGAGTTTGCCGCTTTTCTTTATGGCATCCTTGAGAATATGTTCGGTGAAGGAGCGATCCGAGGCCTGTGCTATCAGAACCTGACGTTTGAGTTCCGCAATCCTGACTTTAAAGAATTCATCCTGGTTGTTTGAGTAGATGCCGAGAAAACGCAGTCTCTCTATGATGGGAACGTTCGGATCTTCGGCCTCCTGCAAAACTCTTTCATTGAATGCCAGCCAGCTGATTTCTTTCGGATACCAGTGATCACGAATTTTACTCTGGAAATTTTTTGCAGTCATGAATCCTCCTTCTTTTTGTAATAAAAACAATCCCTTAGAGATTTTAGCAAAATATATTCTCCACTAATGTTAAGTCGGGCCGGTATTTATCTGTAAATGTACCGGTTCGGGTATTATTTGAACAGTGTCGTTTGAAAAATGTTATCTATATTAAATTTTAATGACGTTGATACAGTGTAGAATATGCGCGTTGAATCACATTGTATTCATTCTTTAAAAACTCTGATGTAGGTCTTACGGTCTGATTTATGAATCTGGTAAAGTGGATTTTTTTCTGTGTGGCGGTTATTGTGTTTTGCCTTATTGCAAAACTGTTCCGCTATCTGGTTTGTAATTCACGTCCGGTCCGCAGATTCCGCCGTAAAAAGATCGGCTACCTGGATAATTCGTCTTTCATAAGGATGAAGAAGATGATCAGCAGCCGCTGTACAGAGGATACACTCAGTGAGTTTTCAAATTTTATTGTTCACCGCTATCACGGTTCAAAAATAATCTATCCTGATGATTATAATTCGAAGGATCCTGATAGATCAGATTTAAAAGTTGTTTATACCAATAAAGAACTGGCTGATTTAAAGGGAATTTTCCTTTCTGTTGTTGTTAAAGCTAAATATATCAGTATTATCAAAAAAGAAGAGTTCCGCAGGGATCTGCTGGCTCTGGGCGTTACCGGAATCGAGGAACGCCCCGATTATGAGCTTCGTGACGGCAAACTGAGAATGGAAAAGGATTTAAATCAGGATGAGGCTAAACGTAAAAAGGTAGGTAATGACGGTGAAAGGAAAATCCGTGAATCACTGGAGCCGCTGAAAAAAAAGAACTACAAGGTGATTAACGGACTTAAACTGGTAAATAAAGGTAAAAAAATTGAAATCGACCATGTGGTAATCAGTAATCACGGGGTCTTTATTCTAGAAACCAAGGCTTTCGGAATATCCGAGGAAGGAAAAGATCAGGCATGTCGTCTCGAACTTCTTGAGGATGGCAGATGGCTGCTGTATAAAAAATCAAAAAAGAACAGTTACTGGTATAACCGTGAACTTAACAGTCCTTCGGACCAGCTTCTGCGGCAGCAGAAATTTTTTAATGAGCTTTTTGATGACATGATTGACAGTAAAATGAAAATCAAATATGCAATGGTCCTTGCCAATTCTAAAATAGAGGTGGTGGAAAAGACCAAACCATTCTTCGATATGGTAAAGGTCGATGAACTTGAGAAGTATCTCGGTTCCAGAGGTTTTTCCATGAGTGAGGATCGGATCAATTTTATTCTGATGCGCATCGACAATCACCGGGTGAACTGACATAGGGTCGGCAGACTTATCCATAATATTCTGCGGGAAAATTTTGGATTTTGTAAATATTTGAGCTTTCCTTAGTTCCTGACAATGATACTGTCATAGAGAAATATTTTTTTTCAGGCGGAATCTGTTCTCTCCGTTTAAGTATTCAGTCAACCGGAAAGGACAGACAGTAAATCCCTATATCGAACGGCTATTTCAGTTTCTGGGTGCCGATGTATAATATCGGGCATTCACTTTTTTGTTTTTCTACCTTAGTTGCACAGGAAACTTTTATGCTTGCTTTATTACAGAGAGTTAATTACGCCAGAATTGTTGTTGAAGGTGAATGCATTGCCGATATGCAGCAGGGAATTCTTGCCTTTATTGCTTTTGAACGTGGTGATACTCCGGATAAGGCAACAAAGATGTTCGACAAAATTTTAAAGTACCGGATCTTCAGTGATGACGCCGGAAAAATGAATCTTAATGTCAATGAAGCCGGCGGGAATGTTATGCTGGTATCCCAGTTTACTCTTGCCGCCAATACCTGCAGTGGCAACCGTCCGAGCTTTGATCCAGCCATGCCTCCGGCTGAAGCCAAAATCATGTACGATGACTTTATCAACTATGCAAGATCTGTAAAACCGGATTTACAGAGCGGTGAATTTGCAGCTGACATGAAAATAAGTCTGGAAAATGACGGTCCGGTAACCTTTACTCTGAAGTTGTAGATTTTTCTTTTTGTTTCATTTAGTTGTGACTTGACTGCTCAAACACGTTAGGTTCTGTTGTAAACAACATAGCTACATGTTAGTATTTTGGATCGTAGGTGTTGCGCCTACACAATATTTTTTTTTTGATACCAGGAGAATAAAATGGCAGATTTAAAAGGTACTAAAACTGAGCAGAACCTGCTTAAGGCTTTTGCAGGGGAATCACAGGCACGCAACCGCTATACATTCTTTGCCTCTGCTGCAAAGAAGGAGGGACTGGTTCAGATCTCCATGATTTTTGAAGAAACAGCCAATCAGGAAAAAGAACACGGAAAGAAATTCTTTAAATATCTGCAGGGAGGTCCGGTTACCATAACTGAAACATTCCCGGCCGGTGTTATCGGAAGCACTCTTGATAACCTGAAGGCTGCTGCTGACGGTGAACAGGAGGAGTGGACCCATGCCTATCCTGAATTTGCACGCATTGCCCGCGAAGAAGGATTTGAAGATATAGCAAAAACTTTTGAAATGGTAAGTGTTGCTGAAAAACAGCATGAGAAACGCTACCGCGATTTATACAACAATCTGATGGCCGGAAAGGTTTTCAAGAAGGACAATGTTGTAATCTGGAGATGTCTGAACTGCGGTTACATTCATGAAGGGAAGGAAGCTCCTGAATTGTGTCCGGCATGTAATCATCCTCAGGCTTATTTTGAAGTGCTGGGTGAGAACTGGTAACTGATAGATCATGCAGCTGTGACTTGCTGTATTTATTTGTGTACTGATCACGGGCGAATACACATCAGCCAAAGCTGAGTTAACGATTGTTTACTAAGCTGATGTGATGGAGCCCGATGAACTTACCGTAACCGCCACCTTCAGGTGGCGGTTGTTTTGGTGTGCTCGGCATGTGCACAATCTATAGGGTGAAAATCCCGAACTCAGCATCTAGCTTACATTTCGCACTTGAACATGCTTAATTATCGCCTTTGGTATAGGTACAATAATCAAGTGGGAATGCCTGTCTCTTATTGAGACTAGCATATTGTAAATTCGATTAATATAGAGGTTCATCACAAAAATAAGTATAAAATTTATTTATTTCTGAAATATGATATAAGAATCACTTTATTACTTTAGTGTTTGTGTTAGCTGTACCGTTTTCTCTAGAATAAGGTGTTTTTGGCCACTTTAGGAGAAGTTATGACTGCGATTGCAAAGGATCAGCTTAAACCTTACGCACTGGGACATTTAGGACTGGCAGGAGCCTTTATTCGGGAGTGTGGACTAATCGATAAAATTGATTCATT
>JAEEGK010003811.1_pt1 | contig 37308 bp, 30 predicted proteins | sample 8958771 | NCBI WGS metagenome assembly JAEEGK01 (sample SAMN16246547, study PRJNA631951) | gut metagenome | biome: gut microbiome; feature: rumen; material: SC-attached | host: Bos | place: Iran: Karaj | collected 2018-10
GGCTCATCTGCGATTCGGAACAGGTGGACGTCATCGTGAACTGCGCGGCCTACACGAACGTGGACAAGGCCGAGGAGGACGTGCAGATGGCGGACCTCCTGAACCATCTGGCTCCGGGCATCCTCGCGTGCGTGGCGGCGGAGCGGGGTGCGCACCTGATCCACATCTCCACGGACTATGTCTTTCAGGGCGACATCGCCCTTCCGTGCCGGGAGGACTGGCCGGTGCATCCGAACGGAGTGTACGGGGCGACGAAGCTGCAGGGCGAACAGGCCGTGCAGGAAGCCGGATGCTCCTGGCAGATCTTCCGCACGGCGTGGCTCTATTCCCCGTACGGCAAGAATTTCGTGAAGACGATGCGCCAGCTCACGGCCGACCGTCCGACGCTGAAAGTTGTCTTCGACCAGGTGGGCACGCCTACCTATGCGCGGGATCTGGCGGAACTGATCTGCCGGATCATCTCGGAGCGGAAGATGGACAGGGGAGGCATCTACCATTACTCGGACGAGGGCGTCTGCTCCTGGTTCGATTTCGCCTGCGCCATCCGTGACCTTTCCGGCAACGTCTGTGACATCAGGCCCTGCCATTCCGACGAGTTCCCCTCCAAGGTCCGCCGGCCTCACTTCTCCGTGCTGGACAAGACTAAAGTGAAGGAGACCTTCGGGATTGAAGTACCACATTGGTTTGAATCGTTAAAGAACTGTATAACAAGATTATAGCTGGACTATGAATGTAATCGAGACCGGAATCGAAGGGCTTGTGGTCATCGAACCGAAGGTGTTCGGGGATGCCCGGGGGTATTTCTTCGAGGTTTTCAACGAGCGGGAGTTCACTGAGAAGGTGGGGCCCGTGCGCTTTGTACAGGACAATGAGAGCAAGTCGCGGTACGGCGTCGTGCGGGGACTGCATTTCCAGAAGGGGGAGTTCGCGCAGGCGAAGCTCGTCCGGGTGGTGAGCGGCGCCGTGCTGGACGTGGCCGTGGACCTGCGGGAGGGCTCGCCGACCTATGGAAAGTGGCACGCGGAGGAACTGTCCGGGGAGAACCATCGGATGATGTTCATTCCGAGAGGGTTCGCCCATGGCTTCAGCGTCCTGTCCGAGGAGGTCGTGTTCCAGTACAAGTGTGACAATCTGTACTGCCCGTCCGCCGAAGGGGCCGTCGCCTGGAACGATCCGTCCCTGCGCATCGACTGGCGCATTCCGGCCGACCAGGTCATCTTATCCGAAAAAGACAAACATCATCCTTTCCTGTATGAGCTATAAAAGAACCATCCTCATCACCGGCGGCGCCGGTTTCATCGGCAGCCATGTCGTGCGGCTGTTCGTGAACAAATATCCGGAGTACCGGATCATCAACCTGGACAAGCTGACTTATGCCGGCAACCTCGCGAACCTCAGGGATATCGAGGACAAGCCCAATTACACCTTTGTCAAGGCCGACATCTGCGACTTCGACACGGTGCTGAAGGTCATCACCGAGAATCGGGTGGACGGCATCATCCACCTTGCGGCGGAATCCCATGTGGACCGTTCCATCAAGGACCCCTTCACCTTCGCGCAGACCAACGTCATCGGCACGCTGTCGATGCTGCAGGCCGCCAAGGCGTACTGGGAGAGCCTGCCGGAGAAATACGAAGGCAAGCGTTTCTACCACATCTCCACCGACGAAGTGTACGGCGCCCTGGAGCTGACACACCCGGAAGGAATCGAGCCGCCCTTCACGACCAGGGCTTCCAGCGGAGAGCATCATCTGGCCTATGGCGAGACGTTCTTCACGGAAGACCTCAAGTACCAGCCGCACAGCCCGTATAGCGCGGCGAAGGCGTCCAGCGACCATTTCGTGCGGGCGTTCCACGACACCTACGGAATGCCCACCATCGTCACGAACTGCTCCAACAACTACGGACCTTACCAGTTCCCGGAGAAACTGATTCCGCTGTTTGTCAACAACATCCGCCAGCGGAAACCGCTGCCCGTGTACGGAAAAGGCGAGAATGTCCGGGACTGGCTCTACGTGGAGGACCACGCGCGTGCCATCGATTTGATTTTCCATGAGGGGAAGGTCGCCGAGACCTACAACATCGGCGGTTTCAACGAGTGGAAGAACATCGACATCGTCAAGACCCTCATCCGGGTCACCGACCGCCTTCTGGGCCGTCCGGAAGGGGCCGACGACGACTTGATTACCTACGTGACAGACCGCGCCGGCCACGACCTCCGCTACGCGATCGACAGCACCAAACTCCAGCGCGAGCTGGGCTGGGAACCGTCGTTGCAGTTCGAGGAAGGAATCGAGAAGACCATCAAGTGGTATCTCGAGAACCAGGACTGGCTGGACAATGTCACCAGCGGGGAATACCAGAAGTATTACGAGGAGATGTACAAGGGTAGATGAGAACGGCTGTCATCATCTTGTCCATCCTGGTCGGTATCCTGTACATCAAGTGGATCCTGATTTTTCTGGCCTATCCATTCCAGGCATGCTGGTATCGCTACCGGAAGACCGGAAAGAAAGTCTGGAAGGTCCTGGGCGCCCCTTATCGGTTATGGGAGAAGTTGTGCCGGGACGGCTGGCAGCGGTATGCTTTGTACCAGATCGGGACCATTCCTTCCAATCATCTGCGGAAACTGCTCTACCGCGGATTGGGGGCAGAGTGCGGAAAACGGTCCGTCATCCATTTCCGGACCGAAATCCGGGACCCTTTCCTGCTCAAGGTGGGTGAGGGGACGGTTGTCGGGGACAATGCGCTCCTGGATGCACATAATGGCCTGACGCTTGGACGGAATGTGAACCTTTCCTCCAACGTGGTCATCTATACGGGCCAGCACGACCATCGCGACCCGTATTTCCGCAGCAAGGGTGGAAAGCGTTCTGTCGAGATTGGTGACCGGGTCTGGCTGGGCAGCAATGTGATGGTTCTCCCGGGCGTTGTCATCGGAGAAGGCGCCGTTTGCTGCGGCGGATGCGTAGTCACCAAGGATGTGGAACCCTTTGCCGTCGTGGCGGGGGTACCTGCAAAGAGAATCGGAGAACGACCCCGTGACCTCCGCTACGAGTTCTCCGGAAAAAGCAAAAGATTCTATTGACCTCCCGGAATCCGGATGTAAAGCGCAATTTTGTCTATAACGGCATTTTGACGCTTTCCAACTACATCTTTCCCTTGATCGTCTATCCGTACGTGTCGAGGGTGCTGGGTGTGTCCAATATCGGCATCTGTAATTTCGTGGACAGCATCGTCCACTGGTTCATCCTTTTCTCGATGATGGGTATGACCATTCTCGGAAACCGGGAAATGGCAGCCATAGGGGACGACCGCGTCAAGCGGAGCAAGGCCTTCTCGGAACTGATGGCTCTCAACCTGGTGACGACGTTGATTGCCGCTCTGGGACTGCTGATGGCCATTTTCACCGTTCCGAAACTCTTTGCCTACCGGTCACTGCTGTATGTCGGTGTCCTGAAGCTCTTCGCAAACTTCCTGTGCATTGACTGGTATTTCCGGGGGACGGAGGATTTCCGGTATATCACCGGCCGGACGATCTTCGTCAAGATCCTGTACGTTGGCGCCGTATTCCTGTTCGTCAAAAAAGCCGGCGACTACCCGCTTTATTATCTGCTCACCGTACTTATGCTGGTGGCAAACGCTGTCATCAACCTTTTCTACGCCCGGCGTTCGGTGTCATTAGTCCGGAAGGGGCTGGAACCCGGGCGCTATCTGAAACCATTCCTGATGCTGGGCATGTACATGTTGCTCACGGCATTGTATGTCACCCTGAACGTCACATGGTTAGGTTTTGTGACCAACGATGAGCAGGTGGGATATTACACGACGGCGTCCAAGTTGTACAGTATCGTCATCGCTTTCTTCTCCGCCTTCACCGGCGTAATGCTGCCTCGGATGAGTTCACTCGTATCGGAAAACCGGATTGACGATTTCCGGTCCATGATCGACCGGACTTTCGATCTGCTGTTCATGTTCGCCGTACCACTGGTTGTCTACGCCTGCCTATGCGCCCCGGAGATCGTACGTATCTTTGCGGGTGCCGGTTATGAGGGCGCCTATGTTCCGGCACGGATCATGATGCCCCTCATCCTGGTCGTTGGCCTGGAACAGATCTACGTCATCCAGATCCTGATGCCCAATAAGCGCGACCGGTCCATTTTCGTGAACTCCTGTGTGGGCGCAACCGTGGGAGTCCTGCTGAATGTCCTGCTTGTCAGCCGGTTGCAGGCCGTCGGTTCGGCCATTGTCTGGATCACGTCCGAGGCGGCCGTGCTTGTGGTCGCCTCCTGGTTCGCAAACCGGGATGACGGAATCGCTTTCCCGTGGGAGAAGCTGTTCCGGGAAGTCCTGGCCTATCTGCCCCTGGCCATCCTCTCCATCGTCCTGTACAAGCTTATCCCGCAGCCCTGGTTCCGGCTGACTGCCGTGACGGTCCTGACCGGTATCTATACCCTTGTCTACGTCCTGTTCGTGAAAAAGGACCGGACCCTCCTTTCCTTCTTCCGCCGGTGATTGCCACCCTGTTCAAAGTCATCCTGATCCTATGCTGCCTATGCATGCTCACGCTCAAGCGCGAGTACAAGCCGGCGGTGTTCATTTTCGGATATGCGGTCCTGTCGGAGGTCTCTCTGCCGCTCCCGATGGGCAATACGGTCTTTTTCCTGCCCATCTTCTACATTTTCACGGAAGGACTCCGCTTCAAGGAGATGATCAAGAGTTTCCGGATCAAGGAACTGGTCCTGGCTCTGGTCGTTTTTTTGATCTCCTTCCTTTACAACTACGCGAACAGTCCCCACTACTGGGGGAGCATACCCCAGTTCGTCACGCTCCTGTTCCGTGAGTTCATCACGACCTATTTCATCCTGATTGTGGGATTTTTCTCGCTGCGCGACGTCCGTACTTTCAGGCCTTTTCTTCAGGTCGCTTTCATTTCGCTTTGCATCCTGACGGTATTCGGCGTAATCAACTATGTGACGAAAGAGTCCACGATGCTGGATCTGATCACCGGCGGCGCCACCAAGCGGGAGACTTCGGTGGGCGAGCTTTTCACGATGGAAACGCGTTTCCGGACCCAGTCACTGTTTATCCAGCCGTTCGATTACGGGTATATGTGCCTGTTGATCCTGCTGGTGACCGTATATGGTTATACGCGAGGCCTGGTGCGTAAGAAACGGGTATGGGTGACGCTGGCCATGAGTATGTTCGGTGTCCTGACTTGCGGCTGCCGGACGGTCATCTACTGTTTTGTGTTGAGTGCCTTGGCCTATGCTTTCCTGTATTTGAAAGGGAACCGGGTTCCGATTTACGTCGGTCTGGCTGTCATTTCCGTTGCTCTGCTATACCGGTATTCCTCCTTTTTCCGGTCCAAGGCCGAATTCGCCCTGAGTATCTTCGACGACCGTGACAGCGATATCGGGGGCAGCGATATCGAGAGCCGATCCGTTCAGTTCATGCGGGTGCTGTACTACCTGCAGGGCCATTACTGGCTGGGACGGGGATATGATTATTTCTGGATCGACCTGCAGTTTTCCGAGGGCCAGCAGTATTCACTGGATCCCGAACTGCTCGGACTGGAAGGAGTGCACCTGAAGTATCTGCTGGAACGGGGCATCATCGGCTATGTGATGTATCTGCTCTTCTATCTGCTCCTTTTCGCCTATATCTGGCGGCACCGGAAATCCAACCGGGAGGAGGCGTCCGCCGCCATGTGCCTGCTGGTCATGTATATGACTTTTGCACACATGACCGGTGAACTGAAGAGTCTGCCGCCCACACTGCTGGTTCTGGGTATGTTCCTGAGGCTCATCCAGAATGAGAGTTGGAAGTGGGTGCAATATCAACAGGAAAAATACGATGCTTGGTATCGTCATCGTCAATTATCTTGATTATTCCCGTACGGAACGGTTTATCCGGGAGGAACTCTCTCGGATTTCCCGGCCGTACAAGCTTGTGGTCGTGGATAACGGGAACGATGCCGCGGGAGCGGAAACACTCCGACTTCATACGGGGTGCCGGATCCTGGCGCGGGAAAACGACGGATTTGCCGCGGGCTGCAATGCCGGAGCCGCCGCTTTGTGTGAGGATCCGGAGATCGATGTCCTCCTGTTCACCAACAACGACATCCATCTCCGGACGGATGACGTGGCGGACCGGCTTATGGAAAAGCTCGAGAAGCATCCGGATATCGGCGTAATCGGTCCTGAAATCATCGGAACGGACGGGAAGCGGCAGTCGCCGGAACCGTATATGGGGCTCTGGAAACGGTTTGTGTGGATGTATCTGTCCACCCCTTTCCTGAGCCCGGAAGCCAAGCGCCGTATCTTTCGGCTGGACTATTCCGGGCAGGCTGCGGAAGGGGAGTGCTACCGGGTGATGGGCTCTTTTTTCATGTGTCCCCGGGAAGCTTGGGAGCAGGCTGGCGGGATGGATCCCCATACATTCCTGTATGCGGAAGAGCCGATCCTTTCCGAGCGCATGCTCCGCGTAGGTCGCAAGACTTATTTCTTACCTTCCGTGACGGTCGTACATGATCACGGAGCTACGATCAGGAAGCATCTGGATCGGAAGAAAGCCGCCTGGCTTCAGTTCCGGAGCAATGCGTACTATTACAAGACATATAAAGGCTATCCTGACTGGCAAACGACTTTGGCCGGATGGATATACCGTCTGATCATGTGCCTTAAACGATAGCATGTTCCTGTCCATTCTCCTCTCGATCATCCTTCCTGTGGCCGGTCAGCGCGATTTCGACCGGCTGGGTGAACGGATCGACTCAGTCCTGACGGTGGGGGAGCGGGACGTGGAAGTCGTATTCGAACCGGGCATCTATTTCTTTCGGAATGACCATCTCTGCTTTTCGGGTATACAGGCTCCTGATGTGGCTTTACGCTTGAAAGGAAACGGCGCTGTCCTGGTCGGGACCGGGGAAGGTGATGGATACACTCCGGACAAGGGGTATGTCGATCTGTCGGCCCTCGCTTCGGTCGATGTCCGGCAACCCGTACGGAAGGCCCGGAGCTGGCCCATCCCCCGCTTGTTCCGGAAAGGCATGTACAAGATCCTGTGCCGTGAACCTGACCGGTCGGAAAGGGAGGCTGCCGATATGCGGGTGATCCTTTCCCAATGGTTCAAAGGCGCTGATTACAAGGTGGTCCGCATCAAGCATAACTATCTGTATTTCCAGAAAGACACGTCCCCGCGCACCCGGATGTGGTCGGAACTGCGTTTCGGCCGGTGCCTGCCGCGTTACATCCTGTGCACTCCACCGGAAAGGACAGACTTATATGCTGCTTCGGCTTCCCGCTTTCTTTTCGTGAAAGACAGTTCTTTCCAGTCTTTTGAACTGGCAGGTTTCCTGTTCCTGGTCAATGGGGCGGGAGAGCCGCTCCTGGATTTCTCGGCTGTCCGTACCGACTCTGTCCGTATCAGGGACTGTCAGTTCGATGGATTGCGTTCGCAAGTGATCCGCGTGGACGGAACGGACCACATGCGCATCACGGACAATGAGTTCCGGAAGTGTTACCTCGGTGCCATATCCGTCTCCGCCCGGAGCCGGGATGCCCGGATCGAAGACTGCCGTTTCCTGGATAACGGTATCCAGATGACGAATACGCCCATCGTGGACTGCAAAGGAGAGTATTTCCTGGTCCGGGGCAATTACTTCGAAGATTTTTCCTATTCCGCAATCGGAGTCGGCCTACATTTTACGGATACGGCAGGATGTGTTACTTCCGGGAAGGTCGAAGAGAATGAGATCTGCATGTCGGAGGCCTTTCGGAGCGGCGTGCCCAGGGAATTGGTCGACGGAGGAGCCATCTATGTATGGACCCAGAACAAAGACGTGTCCATCTGCCGGAACTTTATCCATGATATCGACGGCCCCCATGGCAACCGGGGTATCTTTGCCGATGACGGTGCGGTGAACGTGGAGATTTCCGGGAATCTGCTGCTGAACATCGCCGGCGGGAGAGGCATCGATCTCCGCCGGGCTTTCCGAGTGCAGCGGAAAAAGGCATCCGTGATCCGGAAGGTCAATGTGGGGAACCGCATGATGGACAACGTGTTGGATGCCCGCTGCCGTTTCTTCGTACGCAGGAAGGACAAGACCAGCTTCAAAGGCGAGAACCGGCGGCTCCCCAAGCGATATGACCGCGAGGCGGTGGTTCGGGAATGGAAAAGCATGTGGCCATGAGAGTTTTGATTGTTACACATAACTACCTTTCCGGTTTTGGAGGTGGCGCCTACGGAGCAAGGGCTTACATCAACGCCTTTGCCGCACTCTATGACGATATCACGCTTTTGTTCCCGGCCCATAGTGAAGATGAATCCATTCCGGAAATAGCCCCCCATGTCCGGATGATAGCAGTAACGGATACGGCATCCAAAGTCCGAAAAGCGGTACGTCAGGTGTTCCGGGGCGTCCTGCATCGGTTTGAACAGTCGTTTTCCCGGCTGTTGGAAACGAATCGGTTCGACATGGTGGTCTTCCAGAACAGCAAGTGTTCCTCTCGTTTGATCAGGAAGGCGCGGAAGTCCGGTGCACGGACCGTGGTAATCCATGACAATTATGAATGGGATTACACGCGGGACAACACTCCTTTGCTGCAGATCCCGCTGTTTCTTCCGGCTGTCGTCAGGACCGAACGCACGGCTGTACGGGAGGCGGACCTGAATCTGGCTTTGACGCCCGAAGACGCTGAACAGTTGGTCCGTCGTTATGGGAAAGGCATGAAAGGGAGAATGGAGCTTCTGGGCGCATTCGAGTACCGCCCCATCGAGTCCTGTCCCGTGACGGTGGAAGATACCCCGGTGTTTGCCATTACCGGCAACCTGGGCGCCCGTCAGACGGTGGACTCGTTGATTCCGTGGTTCTCGGAGTACTACCCTTTGTTGAAAAGGGAGATCCCGGATGCGAAACTGATTATGGCGGGAAAGGATCCTGGGACGGATTTGAAGCGGCTCCTGAGCCGGCTGGATGTCGAACTGGTCGACACGCCGCCCGACATGTCTGCCGTCCTGCGCCGTGCCCGATTCTACTTGTGTCCGGTGCAACTCGGCGGCGGCGTGAAATTGCGGGTCATGGATGGGCTCCGGACGGGATTGCCCGCATTGGTCCATCGCGTGTCGGCCCGCGGATACGAGGCGCTCGAAGGCATTTCGCTATTCGTTTACGATACCCCGGATTCGTTCGTGAATTCCCTCCGGAAGATGCTTGCCTGTCCCGGAAGTGCGATGGATCGCCAGCAGGTTTATAAGGACCGATTCTCGTTCGAGGCAGGCGTGAAACGCCTCCGTAATATTCTGAATGCCTGATGGAGACAACTCCTGTCGTACTTTTCGCCTATAATCGGCCGTACGCGCTGCAACGGGCCCTCGCGGCTCTCGCCGCAGCCAAGCTTGCCTCAGAGACGGACCTCTTCATCCGTATCGACGGCCCTCGGAATGCGTCCGATGCGGACAAGGTTGCAGCCGTCCGGGAAGTGGCGCTTAGCGCCCGGGGATTCCGCCGGATCGACGTGGTCTGTGGCGAACGGAACCAGGGATTGGGCCCTTCCGTGATCCAGGGTGTCGAACGCGTGCTGGACTTCTCCGAAACGGTGATTGTCCTGGAGGACGACCTGGTGGTCGGCAAGGGATTCCTGGTATATATGAACCAGGCTTTGAGTCAGTATGCCGGCGATGGCCGCGTGTTCTCCGTGTGCGGCTATACGAACCGGGTCAATCTCCCCGATGGGTATGCGGCCGACGCCTATTTCGCCCCCCGCAGTTCATCCTGGGGCTGGGCGACCTGGCGCGACCGCTGGCAATCCGTGGACTGGAATCCTACACCCGCTTCTTTTCAGAAGCATGCCCGGGCCTTCAACCGTTGGGGCGGCTCCGACTGTTCCAAAATGCTCCGGGAATGGATGGAAGGAAAGAACCGATCCTGGGCCATCCGCTACTGTTACAGCCAGTTCCTGCAAGGGAAAACCGCCTTGTTCCCGGTCAGGAGCCTGGTGGATCCTTCAGCCGGATTTGAGGGAGACGGCTCCAACTGTCGAAGATACAACCGGTTCAAGTTTGATTTCGAATCCGACACGAAAGAAATGTATCGTTTCCCGAACGAAGTGAAGGAAATCCCTTCCATCTGCCGCTCGGCACTCCGGTATCATTCCCTGGGCCGCAGGATCTGGTCCAGACTGATGTATGTGGTCTATGGTTAAGAGAATGCTCCTCCTCGTGACCCTTTTCCTGCCTCTCTTCCTGTCGGGTGCGGGCAAAGATGTTTCCGTGACTGTGGCTTCCCAGGCTGATTTCGACGTCCTTTCCGCCCGTATAACGAAACTGGTTCAGGATGGGGCGTTGAACATCCGTGTCACTTTTCGTGAAGGGATCTATTTCTACCGTGACAACCAACTGGAATTCAATGGTTTGAATGCACCATCCCTCCGCCTGTCCTTTCTTTGCTCCGGTGCCGTATTCGTGGGCGCCTCAGAAGGTGCGGCCGGAGAGTACGATGCCTTTGTCCGTCTGTCGGACCTGGCTTGCCGGGAACGTCTTTCCGCTCCCGTCCAGGTGCTTGGATGCCCCGAAGTCGTGGATCGTAAAAGCGGACTGTGCCGGGTCAGGACCCGGGAGAAAGATGTTGCCGCGAAGGATGCCCCGGGCCTGTTTCTGTTCCTGACCCAATGGTATCGGAGTGGCAAGTACCCGGTTCGTCGGATTCAAGGGGGCTACATCTATTTCACCTGCCCGGATCTCACTTCGGACGGGGATCCGTTCCACGATCCGGACAGCGATTACAAATACGGCCGGGTCCTGCCTCGTTACGAGCTCTTGGATGCCCGTACGGAACCCGTTGGGTTTCATCGCAGTTCGGCTTCCCGTTTCCTGACCGTGAAAGGATGTTACCTAGGATCGTTCACGCTGACAGGCGCCCGTTTCCTCGGCAGCGGCGGCCGCGACTGTCTGATGCAGTTCTATGCCAACGACGCCGTGTCCATCGAGGTTTCCGGCTGCTGGTTCGAACATATCCACGGGGATGTTGTCCATGTCCAGCGCACTGCGAATTTCCGTTTTGCCGGCAATACGCTGGAGCATCTCTGGCTGCAGGGGGTGACGGTCGATTATTTTTCGTCCGGGGCGGAATTCACCCAGAATACGTTCCGTGACACAGGCGCCCTGATGGACCAGACCTTCTGCATTCAACTGAGAGGCGGTAATTTCCATGTGCATGACAATGTGTTTTCCGACTTTACCTATGGGGCTGTCGGTATCGGCACGTATTATCGGGAAAGCGTTCCGGCATCCGCTTCCGGGGTCGTCGAGGAGAATGAGTTTTCCTGCTCGCCTTCCTTCACCCGATACTTGATGGATTCCGGGGCTATTTATACTTGGACCATCAATAAACGGGTCGTGATCCGGAAAAACTACATTCACGACATCGGCGGTTACAAGGATAACCGGGGCATTTTCTGCGACGACGGGACGGTGAACGTCCATATCTTGGAGAACCGTATCCAGCGGATCGCCAACTCCTATTGCATCGATCTCCGGCGTGTGCCGAAGGTCGCCCGGGACCCTCAGTCGTTCGCAAAGCGGGTCAATGTCGGGAATCGGATGGAAGGCAATATCGTGGACGGAAAAGTCCGTTTCGAGAATGATGACTAAGCCGTGCGTCCTGTTTATCCTTCATCTGCCCCCGCCTGTGCACGGGGCTGCGCTCGTCGGTGCCGCCATCCGGGATAGCGGGCTGGTGAATGATCTGTTTGAAGCACGGTTCATCAACCTTTCGGCTTCGGTTACGCTGGAGGAAGTAGGGCGTTTTTCGTTCAAGAAGATCCGGTCCGTTTTCCGCCTTGTCCGGGAAGTCCGCCGATCGGTCGCACAGTGGAAACCGGACTGGGTGTATCTGACTCCGTCATGCACAATGCCTGGTCTGCTTAAGGATGCTTTCGTGGTCAGGGCGACGCGAGGTTCCCGGGTAGTCCTGCACTTTCACAACAAAGGGGTGGCCGAACGCCAAGGCAGATTCTTTTATGACTGCCTGTACCGGATGCTCTTCAGGGATGCCCGTGTCATTCTCCTTTCCCGTCTTCTGTATCCCGACATCCGGAAGTATGTGCCCGAAGACCGTGTATCTTATTGCCCGAACGGTGTTTCCGTTCCTTCCGTAAATCGAATTACAGGAGGCATTCCCAGACTGCTCTTCCTGTCCAACATCATCCGTTCCAAGGGCGTTTCCGTCCTGATCGAAGCCTGCCGCCTTCTGAAGGAGCGTGGAATCGACTTCCGATGCTCGCTGGTGGGGGCTTTGTCTGCGGATTACCCCGGTGACAGCCTCTCCGACGAAATCCGGGAGAAAGGATTGGAAGGCCGTGTCATCTATGAAGGCCCCCGGTATGGGGAGGGGAAGTGGGAGGCTATGGCAAAGGCGGATGTCTTTGTCCATCCCACCCTGAACGACAGTTTCCCGCTGGTGGTCCTGGAGGCGATGGGGACCGGACTTCCCGTCGTCACTACTGACGAGGGGGCGATTCCCGAAATGGTCCGGGACGGGGTGGACGGCTTGATTTGTCCGAAAGGCGATCCGAAGGCTTTGGCCGATGCGCTGGAACGATTGGTTTCGGACGCCGCGCTGCGGACCCGGATGGGGGAGAGCGGGAAAACCCGTTATCGTGAATTCTATACGCTTGAACAGTTTGAGAGGCGTTTTGTCGATATCCTGAAGGATGCGTAACCTGTACCTTTCCAATCGGCCGGTTTCCTATCGGGTGGATTTCTACCGGTCCCTTTCCCGGGAGCTGGATTGCGAGATTTGTTTCCAGGAGGGATTCCCGGTCAAGCCGGGAATGACGGGAAAAATCGATCCAGAAACGACTGGGAACAAGGGTTTTACGGCCCGTAGGTGGACGCTTCAAAGTCTGCCGTCCCTTCTGGCGGCTTTCCGCCCGAGGCTGGTTTTCGTGCCGGAGTTTTCCGCGGCGGCAGTGATGTGCCTGCTCCTCCGAAAGAAGTATGGGTACAAGGTCATATCGACCTGTGATGACAGTCTGGATATGATTCAGGGCCATGATTTCGGATGGAAGCACCGGCTGGCCCGCCGATTTATTCCTGGCAAATTGGACGAGATTATCCTGCACAGCCCGTTTGTCCGCGACTGGTATCGGGAACGTTTCGGCAAGGGGCTGCTGATGCCGATCATCGCCGACGAGCGGCGTATCCGGCCGGACTTGGAACGCGTCCTGCCCTTGTCGGAACAGCTGCGACCCAGTCCCAAACCCATAGTCGCCTTCGTCGGACGACTGGTCGGTTTGAAGAACGTACCTGTTCTGTTGCGCGCTTTTGAACCGGTGCGGAATCGGGCGCAGTTGGTAATCATCGGTGATGGCCCCGAACGGGCTGCGCTGGAAGCGCAGGCCCCGGAGGGCACCCTGTTCACCGGGATGCTTGTCGGTGACGAACTCTTGGCGTGGTACAACCTGATCGATATCCTGGTTCTTCCCAGCACGCAGGAAGCCTACGGCGCCGTGACGGGCGAGGCCCTGATGGCAGGTGCACGCGTCATCGTTTCCCGAAAGGCCGGCTCCTCCAGCCTGGTTCGGGAAGGGGAGAATGGTTATGTCATCGACCCGCCCGACGAGGCAGGTCTGACTGACTGCATCCGACGGCTTCTGGACGCACTTCCCGTGAACAGGCCGTTATGCCTGCGGGAGAATCTGCTGCCCTATCGGTTCGAAGACAGCATGCAAACATTATTAAAAGAAATCAATTCGTTATGAATACATTAGATACAGTCAAGGCGCAAATCGCCGAGTCCATCCGCGTCAAGCAGGCCCTCCTGGCCGATGCTTCCTTGATGGAAAAGATTACCGTGATCGCCAGCCTGATGGTCGACGCTTACCGTGCCGGTTACAAGACCATGTGGGCCGGAAACGGAGGGAGTGCTGCCGATGCCCAGCACATGGCCGGGGAACTGGTGAACAAGTTCAGTTTCGACCGGCCGGGGTTGGCGGCGCTGTCACTGTCGACCGATACGTCCATTATCACCGCCGTGGGCAATGACTACGGGTTCGACCGGCTATTTGCGCGCCAGATCGAGGCGCAGGGATGCGCCGGGGATGTATTCATCGGCATTTCCACGTCGGGCAAGTCCCGGAATCTCGTGGAGGCTCTTGGCGCCTGCCGTGCAAAAGGCATCACCTCCATTGCCATCGTCGGTGCAAATCCTTGTCCGATGGATGATTACGACTATGTAATCCATGTCCCATCCACGGAGACGCCCCGCATCCAGGAATGCCAGACGCTGATCGGGCATATCCTGTGCTATATCGTGGAGCAGGAATTATTTGGATAGTTTCTCTTTCAGGACCAGCCAGAGGAATTTCGGATTGTTTACGAGATAGCGCCGCCATGTGCGGCGCGGTTCTTTTATCAGGCGGTAAAGCCATTCGAGGCCGAGGTCGATCCATTTTTCCGGCGCGCGTTCCACTGTGCCGGCGAAGAAGTCGAAAACAGCACCGATGGCGCCGGCATGGCAGCGGATGTCCAGTTCTTTCCAGTGTTCGTGCATCCGCTTCTCCTGTTTGGGAGCCGTCATGCCCACCCAGAGGAGGTCCGGAGCCGCAGCGTTGACGGCATCGATTATCGCCCGGTTCTCTTCCGCCGTGAAGACCGGCTTAAAGGGCGGTGAATAGGTTTTCACGCAGATGTGCGGATAGATTTCCGCAGCCTTCTTTTCGATGAGTGCCAGCGTCTCAGGGCTGCTGCCCAGGAAGAAGCAAGTTCCGCCTTTGGCCTCCAGTTTTTCCATCTCATACGCGAACAAGTCCGCACCGGCGATTTTTTCGACCGGTGCGGACTTCGTTTTCAGCCACCGACAGGCCTTGACGATGGAAATGCCGTCGGGAAGGAGGGCATCGGCCTGCAAGAGAGCATCGGCAAAGGCAGCGTCTTTCTGCGCAACGACGAAGGAATGCGCATTGACCGTGTCAATGAGGAATTTCCCTTCCGGCCAGGAAGCCATGTCGGCTCGGGATTGAACGAGTTCCAACTCCCTGATTCTCATGGCTTAATATGCTTTTTCGTCTGTACGTCTGAACAGTTGCCAGAGCGTTGTGAAGATGATGGAGACATCCAGTTCCACCGACCAGTGCTCGATGTACCAAATGTCTTTTTCCACGCGATCCTTCATTTCCGAGAGCTCCTTGGTTTCGCCGCGGCAGCCGTTGACCTGGGCCCATCCGGTGATACCGGGCTTGGCCAGGTGGCGGATCATGTAGTCGCCGATGAGGTCGGAGTAAATGTCGGTGTGGTGGATCATGTGGGGGCGGGGGCCGACGACGGACATGTCACCCCGGAAGACGTTGATGAACTGCGGGAGCTCATCGATGGAACTCTTGCGGAGGAATTCCCCGAATTTGAACACGCGGCTGTCGCCCTTGACGGCCTGCTTGGTATCGGCATCGGCACTCGCGTGCATGGACCTGAACTTGTAGCACCAGAATTCCTTGCCTTCGTAGCCGGTACGTCTCTGCTTGAAGAACACCGGGCCGGGGGAGGAAAGCTTGATCCCGATGGCGCAGATCACCCAGATGACCGGGAAAAGCGTGACGAGGAACAGCCCGGAAAAAACGACGTCGCCGGCGCGTTTGATCAGTTTCGCCAGCGGGGTGTTCAACGGCTCTTCATGGAGGCTGATAACATTGACATTACCAAGCTGGGAGATGGCCATCTTGCGCTTGGGATAGCCTTCCATGCCCGGCACATACTTGAAACGGACCATGTTGGCCTCGCAGGTGGAGACGAGACGGTTCACGTAGTCCGTTTTCGTGGCCGGATTCAGGGAACAGAGGATTTCCTTGAGGATGGCGTGGTTGTGGACTACATACGGGATGGCGTCTTCCGGCCGGCCCAGGTTCGTGACGCCTTCCGGGATTTCCTCCGGCCGGTCCGTGAACATACCCACGACCTTGTATCCTTCGTCGGTATAGGAGTCGGACAGGAACTGGCAGACCTGCAGCATGTTGGGATCGGAACCCACCATCGCCACCGTGTAATTGTTGGATCCTTTCCTTCTGATCCATCCAATCACTTTTCGGATGAGCAAATGCCAGATGACGTACAAGGCGCCGGTCAGGACAGCTTGCAGGCCCAGGAGTTTGCCTTGGAGGACCAGCTCGTAAATGATGGCCATCAGGCCGTTGTACAGGATGAAAGTCGTGGCGGCGTTCAGGATGGCCCGGTTCGCGATGTTCACGGCGCTGCGGCCGCGTTCGTTGATCTTGATTCCCAGGATCCAGGCGGTGGCGATGGCGCTTACCACGAGGAGGAACCACGAACCAAGCTGTTCATATTTGGGCAGGTTGGTCTCGCGCACCATATCCGTCCCATACAGGAGGAACAAGAGGACACCCACCTGGATCAGGATGTCACCCACGAGCGTCGGGAGCTTGTAGAAGATGGATTCCTTGGTGGCGGTCTTGATGATGTTCAGCATGAAAGCGGGCGTTCCTTTGCTGCAAAGTTACTATTTTTTCATATATTTGTTTTTCAAACCACGAATTATGAAAGGTATCGTTCTCGCCGGCGGAAGCGGCACCCGCCTTTATCCGATCACGAAGGGAGTCTCCAAGCAGCTCCTGCCCATTTATGACAAACCGATGATCTACTATCCGATTTCCGTGCTGATGATGGCCGGAATCCGGGATATCCTGATCATTTCCACACCCTATGACCTGCCGGGTTTCAAGCGGTTGCTGGGAAACGGAGACGATTATGGCGTCCATTTCTCCTATGCGGAACAGCCGTCTCCCGACGGACTTGCCCAGGCGTTCATCATCGGCCGGGAGTTCATCGGGGATGAAACTGCCTGTATGGTGCTGGGAGACAACATTTTCCATGGATCCGGCTTCGAGGCGCAGCTCCACCAGGCGGTGGCCGATGCTTCCCGTGGCCTGGCCACGGTCTTCGGTTACTGGGTCTCCGATCCTCAGCGCTATGGCGTCGCGGAGTTCGATGCCGACGGCCGCTGTGTCTCCATCGAGGAAAAGCCCGCCCAACCCAAATCCAACTATGCCGTAACGGGCCTGTATTTCTATCCCAACAAGGTGGTCGATGTGGCCGCGGCCGTAAAGCCCTCCGCCCGGGGCGAACTGGAGATCACTTCCGTGAACCAGGCCTTCCTGGCTGACGGCGAATTGCTGGTCCAGACGCTGGGCCGCGGTTTCGCCTGGCTGGATACTGGCACGCACGAATCCCTGGCCGAAGCATCGACCTACATTGAAGTGATCGAGAAACGTACCGGCCTCAAGATCGCCTGCCTGGAGGAAATCGCCTTCCGCAACGGCTGGATCACCCCCGAAAAGCTTCGCGAAGTCGCCCTCCCGATGCGCAAGAACCAGTATGGGCAGTATTTGTTGGAACTGGTCTGACAATCAATTCTTTAAGTCGCGGTCTTTGTCCTTTTTGGAACAAAGACCATAGCCTAAGCGATTGATTTGTTGATTGTTATGATTCTTGGCTCTGCTGTTTGCTGTAATTGATTGATTATTACTTGGTTAATCGTTAGTCTATGTCCTAAAAAGGACAAAGACGGATGTTTAAGTATTTGGTTTTGAGAAAGTTCCTTTTTTTTGTTTTGGGTTTGCTGATGGCCTCCTGTAGCCGTCCCGATGTGCTTACGATGTTCGTCGGCACGTATTCCGACGGGTTCTATGCCTATGAGTTCGACCAGAACGCCGGTACACTCGTCGGTGACGGACCGGTTGCCAAGGCGGAGATGCCCAACCCGTCGTACCTGGCCGTCCAGGGCAACAAGGTCTATGCAGTGTCCGAGATGCCCGACACCCGTGCGTCCGTTTGGGCCTGGCGCTGGGGCGGAAACGGTTTTGAACTGATGAACTCGCAGCCGACGGGTGTCATGCCCGGCTCCGACCAGGCATCTGCCCCTTTCCTCGGCGAAGACCCCTGCTACGTTTCTACGGACGGTACTCTTCTCGCCGTTGCCAATTATTCCGGCGGCACGCTGGGTGTTTATCGTCTGCACAACGACGGTAGCATCGCCCCATTGGACTCGCTTCTGGTTTCAGGCACCGGTGGCCCCGACCTGTCCCGCCAGGAGGCGCCGCACGTGCATTGCGCGGTGTTCTCGCCTGATGGCAAGCATCTGTTTTTCAGTGAGTTCAGTGCCGATGAGATCGGCCGCCTGGACGTTTTTGCCGGTGGCGTCCGCAGCTACTGCCGAGCAGCGACCCTGCACCCTGATTATGGTCCCAGGCATCTCCTGTTCGATGCATCCGGAGAGCACCTGTATGTGATCGGCGAGCTTTCCGGTGACATTACGGTGTACAATTACATCGACGGTAACCTGCGTGAAAAACAGGTTATCAAGGCCGACCGGATGGATGCCCGCGGGGCGGCGGATATTCATCTGTCACCGGACGGGAAGTTCCTGTATGCGAGCCTCCGCCTGCGTGGTGACGGCATTGTCGTCTTCGAAGTCGGCCCCGGCGGTGTTCTGGCTTACGTCGGCTACCAGCAGACCGGTCCGCATCCCCGCAACTTCAACATCACTCCCAACGGCCGCTATGTCCTCGTGGCCTGCCGGGACAACAATTCAATCGAGATATATGACCGCGACCGCTCTACCGGCATGCTTTCCGACACCGGCCGCCGGATTCCTCTTGAACGCCCCGTTTTCGTGGGGTGGCAAAACGACTGATTATGAAAGTACTTGTGACCGGCGCGGCCGGTTTTATCGCTTCCAAACTGATGTACACCCTGCTGCAACGCGGGGATGAAGTGGTTGGAATCGACAATTTCAATGACTATTACGACATCCGGCTCAAAGAAGGCCGATGCAAGGCCTTCGGTCTGGAGGTCCGGAAGATGGATATCGCCGACAAGGCCGCGCTTGACGCGCTTTTCGAAAAGGAAAAGTTCGACAAGGTCGTGAACCTGGCGGCCCAGGCCGGTGTGCGGTACAGCATTACGAACCCGTATGCCTATCTGCAGAGCAATCTGGTAGGCTTCCTGAACATTTTGGAAGCCTGCCGGAACTACGGCGTGAAACACTTGGTATATGCTTCTTCTTCAAGCGTTTACGGGATGAACGCCAAGGTCCCGTACAGTGAGGATGACAAGGTCGACAATCCCGTCTCCCTATACGCCGCCACCAAGAAATCCAACGAGCTCATGGCCCACAGCTACTGCAAGTTGTACGGCATCGCCATGACGGGCTTGCGGTATTTTACCGTGTATGGGCCTTGGGGCCGGCCGGATATGGCGCCGATGCTGTTTGCAAGCGCGATTTCGAAGGGGGAAACCATCAAGGTCTTCAACCATGGCGACATGATCCGCGACTTCACCTTCATCGACGACATCGTAGCCGGCACCATCGGGTGCCTCGATCATTTGCCGGAGCCGGACGCCAATGGTTTGCGGTACCGTGTCTATAACATCGGCTGTTCCAACCCGGTGAAACTCATGGATTTCATCTCTGAAATCGAGCAGGCGCTGGGTGTGGAGGCGAAGAAGGAGTTCCTTCCCATGCAGCCGGGCGACGTCTATCAGACCAATGCCGACACGACCAAACTCGAGAAAGAGATCGGTTACAAACCCGTCGTGCGTTTGCACGAGGGAATCGGCAAGTTTATCGAGTGGTACAAGAGTGACCTTAATCCGTTGAAATGACCATGCGCTGCGAAGACCGCTTTTACGAAACTTACGGACGGGATTATGACGGCATCGCCTTCTGCCCGTACCGCATCTGCCCCATCGGTGCTCATTCTGACCATAACCTCGGCAAGATTACCGGTCTGGCCATCGACAAAGGCATCCACATCGTATATGCCGCCAAGCAGAACGGTGTGGTGGAGATGTCCTCGATCCAGTTCCCGAAGCGGGCGCAGTGGCATATCGAGAATGTCCCTCCCCGGAAGGAAGGAGACTGGGCCGATTACCTTCGCGGCGCCACACTGTCGCTGGAGCGCGAACATCGGCTGAAGGTGGGTATCTGCGGTGTCATCGAAGGGACGCTGCCCATCGGCGGCCTTTCTTCGTCGGCCGCCGTCATCATCGCCTTCCTGACGGCCTTGTGCCGGGTAAACGACATCCGGCTTAGTCCGCAGGAAATCATCGACCTGGCCTATGATGCCGAGTTGAATTATGTGGGCGTGTCCGTGGGCAAGCTGGACCAGAGTTGCGAGGTGCTCAGCCAGGCGCATCACCTGTTGTACCTGGACACCTTGGATGGCAGTTACGAACTGATTCCGGAACATCCGGATATGAAGCCGTACAAGATCGCCATCTTCTTCTCGGGTCTGGAGCACAACCTGGCCGGCTCCAAGTACAACATGCGGGTCGATGAACTCCGCAGTGGCGTCTATGCCCTGCAGGCTTTCGCCGGGATGGAGTATGGCAAGTTCAAGGATGCCATGGCCCGGAACGTTCCCCGGGAGGTATACGAAACCTACAAGAACCGCCTTCCCGATCCCTGGCGCAAGCGCTGCGAACATTGGTACACCGAGTTTGAGCGTGTGCAGCAGGGCGCCGAAGCCTGGCGCCGGGGAGATATCGAAACTTACGGCCGGCTCTCCTTCGAGTCCGGCTGGAGCAGCATCCACAACTGGGAATCCGGCGCCCCGGAGCAGATCCGCCTGTACGAGATCATGCGGGAGACCGAAGGCATCTACGGCGGCCGTTTCTCCGGTGCGGGTTTCAAAGGCTGCTGCATGGCCCTTATCGATCCGGCCTATGCCGACCGCATCGCCGACCAGGTTACCCGGGCCTATCTGAAAGACTTCCCCCGCCTGTCCGACAAGTACGGCGTTTACATCTGCGAAAGCGCTGACGGTCTAAGCCTATGAAATGCCTGATTCTCGCCGCCGGCTATGCCACGCGGCTGTACCCGCTTACCGAGAACTTTCCCAAGCCCCTCCTGAAAGTTGGGGAGAAGACCATCCTGGACTGGCTGATCGATGATATCGACTCCGCCGGCGAGGTCGATGAATATGTGGTCATCTCCAATCACAAGTTTGCCTCGATTTTCGAAGAATGGGCTGGTGAACGGAAATCTATTACCGTCCTTGATGACGGTACATCGTCGAACGAAACCCGCCTCGGCGCCGTGCGGGATATCCAATTCGCCATCGACACGCTGGGACTTGATGACGACCTGCTGGTGATTGCAGGGGATAACGTTTTGGATTTCAGTTTGGTACGTTTTATCCAATACGCTCGTGAGAAAGGCACCTCCTGCATCATGCGGTATTATGAGCCGTCAGAGGAGAAACTCCATAAAACCGGTGTTGCGACAGTGGATCGGAACGACCTGATTCTGGAAATGGAGGAGAAGCCCGCCCACCCCAAGAGCCACTGGTGTTGCCCGCCGTTTTACTTTTACCGCCGGAGCGATGTTCCGCTCGTGAAGGTGGGGATTGACAGCGGGTGCGGTGTGGATGCGCCGGGCAGTTTCATCGCCTGGCTGTCCGCGCAGACCCCGGTCCATGCCTGGGAGATGCCCGGCCGGCGCTATGACATCGGCAATCTCGCCTCTTACGAGGAGGTCCAGCGCACCTATCACGGCATTTTATAGCCTGCGCGCGTGCGTAATCGCAAGATTTTGCGTATCTTTGCAGGCTCAACGAATGAAAAGTATGAACACCGTCAAAGATACCAAGATCTGCGTGATCGGCCTGGGATATGTCGGACTCCCGCTCGCACGCCTTTTTTCCACGAAATACCCGACCATCGGCTTTGACATGAACCGCGAGCGCGTGGCCGCGCTGATGGCGGGCCATGACGCCACCCTGGAAGTTTCTGACGAACTTCTGCAGGAAGCCATCGACAAGCATGGCTTCCGCTGCACGGCGGACCTGGAGGAGGTACGCGACTGCAACTTCTATGTCGTTGCCGTCCCCACGCCTGTGGACGAGAACAACCGCCCGGACCTCAAGCCTCTGTGGGGTGCGTCCAAGACCGTGGGCGAGGTGATCTCCAAGGGCGATGTCGTCGTCTACGAAAGCACCGTCTATCCCGGTGTCACCGAGGAAGAGTGCCTGCCGGTGGTCGAACAGGTTTCCGGCCTGAAGTTCAATGTCGATTTCTTCGCGGGCTACTCCCCGGAGCGTATCAACCCCGGTGACAAGCTCCATACCGTGGAGAAGATCAAGAAAGTGACTTCCGGTTCGACGCCGGAAATCGCCGATTATGTGGACGCAGTCTATAACTCCGTCCTCGTGAACGGCACGCACAAGGCCCCTTCCATCCGTGTGGCTGAAGCCTCCAAGATCATCGAGAACTCCCAGCGTGACGTGAACATCGCTTTCATGAACGAGCTGGCGAAGATCTTCAACGCCATGGGCATTGACACGCACGACGTGATTGAAGCGGCCTCCTCCAAGTGGAACTTCATCAAATTGAGCCCCGGCCTGGTGGGTGGCCACTGCATCAGCGTGGATCCCTACTATCTGATTCAGAAGGCCCAGGTATACGGCGTGCTGCCGCGCGTGATGTACAACGCCCGTCGTCTGAACGACGGTATGGGTGCCTACGTTGCGAACCAGACCATCAAGTGCATGAACAAGAAAGGCGTGATGGTGAAGGATGCGAAAATCCTCATCCTGGGCATCACTTTCAAAGAGAACTGCCCGGACATCCGCAACACCAAGATTGTCGATATCTACCATACCCTGGAAGAATACACGAACCGGATTACGGTCTATGACCCTTGGGCTGACAAGTCGCATGTAAAGCACGAGTACGGCATCGAGGTGACGAACGAGATCCCGGAAGAGAAGTTCGACGCCGTCATCCTGGCCGTGGCGCACAAGGAGTTCATGAACCTCGACGTGAAGGGTTTCCTCAAGGACAACGGTGTGGTCTATGACGTCAAGGGTGTCCTGGACCGGGATATCGTCGATGCAAGGCTGTAACTGAACCTGACTATGAAAATCGCCGTCGCCGGAACCGGCTACGTGGGCCTGAGCATCGCAACGCTGCTGGCACAGCGGAACGAGGTCGTCGCCGTGGACATCATCCCCGAAAAGGTGGAGAAAATCAACCGCAGGGAGAGTCCCATCGCTGATGAATACCTGGAGAAGTACCTGGCAGAGAAAGACTTGAACCTCATCGCCACGTTGGATGGCCGTGCCGCTTACCGCGATGCCGACTTTGTCGTCATCGCCGCCCCCACTAACTACGATCCCAAGAAAAACTTCTTCGATACCTCCCACGTGGAGGAAGTCATCGAACTTGTCCTGGAAGTGAACCCCGATGCCGTGATGGTCATCAAGTCCACCGTCCCCGTGGGATATACGAAGTCGGCCCGTGAGAAGTTCTCCTACCGTGAACGTCTCTCGGACGGCACCTTCCGCGTAGTTACGCCGAAGATCCTCTTCGCCCCGGAGTTTTTGCGGGAATCGAAGGCGCTTTACGACAACCTGTATCCTTCCCGGATTATCGTTGGATATGACGGGGATGCGCTAGAAAATCCCGCGCATACCTTTGCAAAACTCATCCGTGAGGGCGCCCTGAAAGAGGACGTTCCTGTCCTGTTCATGGGGGCTACCGAGGCGGAAGCCGTGAAACTGTTTGCCAATACCTACCTGGCGCTCCGGGTGTCCTATTTCAACGAACTGGACACCTATGCGGAAATGAAGGGGCTGGATACCCAGGCTATTATCAATGGTGTCTGCCTGGATCCCCGCATCGGTGCACACTATAACAATCCGAGTTTCGGCTACGGCGGATACTGCCTTCCGAAGGATACGAAACAGCTCCTGGCGAACTTCAACGACGTACCCGAGAACCTGATCAAGGCAATTGTGGACTCCAACCGCACCCGCAAGGATTACATTGCGGACCGGGTCCTGGAAATGGCCGGTTACTATACCGCATCAAGTGCTTTCGATACCGCAAAGGAGAAGGAAGTCGTCGTGGGCGTATACCGGCTCACGATGAAAACCGGTTCCGACAACTTCCGCCAGTCCGCCATCCAGGGCATCATGAAGCGAATCAAGGCAAAAGGTGCCAAGGTGATCGTTTACGAGCCCACCCTGCAGGACGGAATCACTTTCTTCGGTTCCCGCGTCGTGAATGACCTGGCCGCTTTCAAGGCCCAGGCCCACGCCATTATAGCCAACCGTTATGATGCAGTCCTGGACGATGTCGCCGACAAGGTCTATACGAGGGATATCTTCAAGCGGGATTAGCCATGAAACGCTACTGCCAGACACTGGAACTCCGGGACGATCCGGAGATGATTGAAAAATATGTCGAGGCCCATGCCCATGTATGGCCGGAAATCCAGGCCGGGATCCGTGAAGTCGGCATCCTGGACATGCAGATTTACCGGTTGGGCACCCGCCTGTTCATGATCATGGATACGGTGGACGACTTCGACTTCGCGGCCGACAACGCCCGCCTGGCCACTTTGCCCCGTCAGGCAGAGTGGGAAGCCTACGTGGCTCAGTTCCAAGGCTGTGATCCTTCCGCCCCGAGTACGGACAAGTGGCGGCTCATGGAGAAGATTTTCGAACTCGAAAAACCCGTCGTCCGGTAAATGCCCGCCATCTTTACAGACCGGATTCACCGGCTCGCCTATGCCACCGACGCTTCGGCCTATCGTGAGATGCCGGAGGGAGTGGCGTATCCCCGGACGGAGGAGGATATCCGCGAACTCGTCGTCGAAGCCCGTCGGCGGGGGACTTGCCTGATTCCCCGTGCCGCGGGCACGTCGCTCGCCGGACAGGTCGTGGGGAAGGGGATTGTGGTGGATATCAAGGGATGGAATAAGATCCTGGAAATCAATGCGGAGGAACGCTGGGCGCGTGTGCAGCCGGGTGTCGTCCGTGACGAATTGAACCTGGCATTGAAGCCATACGGGCTGCTTTTCACGCCGGAAACATCCACCAGCAACCGCTGCTGCATCGGCGGTATGTTCGGAAACAATTCCTGCGGGACGCATTCGCTGGTGTATGGAAGCACGCGGGACCATGTCATGGCCTGTAAAGGAGTGCTTTCCGACGGGACGGACTTTGATACCACTCGCGTTTGCGATACTGAATATCGCAAGGCTCGTCCGCTTCTCGACGCGATTCTCACCCAACTTGAGTCGTGGCGGGACGACCCGGCAACATGCCGGCTTATCGAAGAGAATTACCCTGATAAGAGCCTGCGGCGTCGCAGCTGCGGCTACGCCATCGACGAGGCCCTGCCGGAGACCGATTTGTGTAAACTCCTCGCAGGAAGCGAAGGAACATTGGCCTTCATCACGGAAATCACCGTGTCCCTGGACCCGTTGCCTCCTAAGGAGAAAATGGTGGTCTGTGCCCATTGCAACACGCTGGAAGCCAGCTTCCTTGCCAATCTCGTCGCCTTGAAGCATCGTCCGGCGGCTGTCGAGCTGATGGACGGGAAGATCCTGGAACTGAGTTTCCAGAACATCGAACTGAAACGGAATACGACCTTTGTAGAGGGTCTTCCGGCGGCACTTCTGATTGCCGAATTCTGGGGAGACAGCCGGGAGGAGATCGACCGGCAGGCGCAGGCCTTTGAAGAAGATGCCGAAGCCTCCGGACTGGTCTATACCTGTACCCGGGTTTACGGCGCGGAGGTGGCAAAAGTCTGGGATTTGCGGAAAGCGGGACTCGGGGTGCTGAGCGGGATGAAGGGCGATGCGAAGCCCATCGGTGTCATTGAAGACACGGCCGTGGCGCCGGAGCGTCTGCCCGCGTACATGAAGGATTTCGGCGAAATGCTGGATCGGCTGAAGACTTCGTGCGTCTATTATGGGCATATCAGCACGGGCGAGTTGCATCTGCGCCCGATCTTGAATATCAAGACGAGGGAGGGGCGGAAACTGTTCCGGGACATTGCGCGCGAAACGGCACTCCTGGTGCGGAAGCACAAGGGAAGCCTGAGCGGCGAGCATGGCGACGGCCGTCTCCGCGGGGAATTCATCCCGCTGATGTACGGTCCCGAGGTGTATGCCCTGATGCAGGAAGTCAAGCGCTGCTGGGACCCGGAGGGCGTGTTCAACCGGAACAAGATTGTGGATACGCCGCCGATGGACGAAGGTTTGCGGTTCGATGTGGGGCAGCAATATGCCGTGGAAGGCGTCAAGACGTATTACAACTGGCGCGCAGTCTTCGACGAGTGCAAGGTCGAGGGTGCCAGCGGGGTCCGTTCCCAGGCCCATGCGCTGATGTGTTCGATCGAGCAATGCAACGGGGCCGGTGCCTGCCTGAAATCCAATTTGATCGGCGGAACGATGTGCCCGGCCTACAAGGAATCGGCCGATGAACTGCGTTCCACCCGCGCCCGCGCGAACATCCTGCGCGAAGCGCTGACGCGCGGCGACGGCTTCAGCGATCCGGCTGTGGCAGAAATCCTCGACTCCTGCCTGGCGTGCAAGGGTTGCCTGTCCGAGTGCCCTTCCAATGTCGATATGACGCGCCTTCGCAGCGAAATCCTGCAGCAGAAATACGACCGTCACGGTACGCCGCTCCGGTCCTGGATGGTAGCACGGATGCCCCGCTTCGAGGCCCTTGGCGCCGTGGTGCGCCCCTTGTACAACTTCTTCGCTTCCTGGAATCCTTCCGCTGCGCTGATCAAGCGTCTCATCCGCTTCTCCGCCGACCGCCAGATTCCCACGCTCTCCCGCTACAGCATGCGGCGGTTGGTCTCGATGGAACGGCAACCGGTGGCCGGACGTCTTGTTTACCTTTTTGCCGACGAATTTACCAACCACGAAGAAGCCGAACTCGGCCTTACCTTTGTCCGCCTGCTGAACCGGCTGGGATACCGCGTAGAGGTTCCCAAACATGTGGAAAGCGGGCGTGCGGCCATTTCCAAGGGCTGCCTTCGGCTTGCGAAGAAGTATGCCATACGCAATGTCTGTCTGCTGAAGGACAAGATCAGCGCGGAGGTTCCGCTTGTGGGCATCGAGCCGTCCTGCATCCTTTCTTTCCGTGATGAGTATCCGGACCTGGTGCCGCCGGAGATGCGGTCCGACGCGCAGGCGCTCGGTCGCAACTGCCTGTTGTTCGATGAATTCCTGATGCGCGAAGTGCGCGCCGGCCGCATCGGCCCCGATGCTTTCCGGGAGGTCCGGGCCGACATCTGGCTCCATGGGCACTGCCACCAGAAATCCCTCGTGGGTGTCGGTCTTACCGCCGACCTCCTGCGCATGATTCCCGGTGCCGTTGTTCACGTCATCCCTTCCGGATGTTGTGGCATGGCAGGCTCTTTCGGTTATGAGAAGGAGCACTACGCGACGTCGATGGCGATAGGGGAGATGGTGCTCTTTCCGACTGTCCGGAAAGCCATGGACAAGGCTCTTCCCGGCCGTTCCAGCGACACATCTTCGACCGGTCCGCGTTTGACCCTCGTTGCCGCCCCCGGCACTTCCTGCCGTCACCAGATCCTGGACGGTACCGGTTTCCAGGCGCGGCACCCCCTGGAAATTTTGTACGATTCTCTGAAATAATTGCTATCTTTACCAATTGGAAAGAACTTGCAAACTATGATTACCCGCATTTTCAAGCTGACGGAGGCGTCGGCGAAGTATCTGGGCAACCTCCCGAAGGAGGATGCCATCCTGGTTGTGAAATCCGAGCACAAGGTGCGTCAGCTGTTCATCGACGCCCTCGAACAGGCCATCTACGAACGGGCTGACACGAAGCCGGCCTTTGCCGCCATCAGTGCCTATTTCAAGGGATTGGTGCCGGATCCGGCGTTCGGGGAGCGGATCGACGCGGAACTCAAGGCGCTCCGCCATTATGTCGATGAGGGCGTGGTCTATCGTCCGGCCTTTGAGACGATCCGGGATTACGTGCTGGGCAAATGCGCGCGTTTGTGCGCCGAGACCGTCCATGCGGTCGTGGGTGGCACTTTCGTCGACGGAGCCGAAGTGATGGTTTGCGAGGAGGACCAGGGCGCGCTTCGCGTGGATTGGAATACCTCCATGACTCGTCTGCGCGAGCGGACCGCCAAGTCCGGCCTGTACGTAATGTCCAGCGGCTATGGACACAACCCCTACGGTTTCAGCATCCGGCTGGGCCGTCGGGGAGAGGACTTGATGGCCATGACCATCGCTTCTCGTTTCGGCGAACCTGCGGAGGTGTATGTCCTGGACGACAAGATGCTGAGCATCCCGGCCTTGACCTATGAAGAGGCCGCGGTGTTCTGCATGGGCGAAGAAGGCGCTTTCGCCCCCGCCGCTCTCCTTCCTATGATGAAGGCGAATCTTCCCATCCTCCTGAAAGATATTTCCGACCCGTCCTGCATGACGGTTATCTCCGGGAGCAAGCCGGCTTCCGAGCATGTGGTCACCGGTTTTATTGTCGAGGAAGGATTTGCGCTGGTCAATGTCCGCGGCACCGGCCTGGTCGGCAAGGTGGGCGTTTCCTCGTCCATTTTCGGTGCACTGGCTCGTGGGGGCGTGAACATCCGTTTCATCTCCCAGCCTTCTTCCGAATTCTGCATCACCGTGGCGGTTGCCTCGGACGATCTTCCCGCTGCCCGCGAAGCCCTTTCCGGCCTGTACAAGGACGGCCAGGTATCTCTGGATGACGCCGTGGACATCGTGGAGGACGTGTGCCTCCTCTCCGTCTGCGGCAACGGTATGAAGAACGTCCCGGGCACCTCCGGCCGCATCTACACGGCCCTCGGCGCCTACGGCGTCAACATCATCTCCGCCGCCCAGGGTGGTGATGAACTGACCATCTCCTTCGTCATCCGCTCCTCCGACCGCGCCGCCGCCGAAGAAGCCCTGGCGATCCTCTGATTCTCGGGCGATTGCTTTAACGGGGCACACCTTCCGGGTGTGCCCTGTTTTTATTTTATCGCTTGACTACCAGCTGTTTTTCTTGCGGTCTTTGTCCTTTTTAGGACATAGACTTTGCTGCAAGTTATTGATTGTCAATTTAATAGTCGGATGGCATGTCAGATTGATTGTGTGGCAATCTTACGCTATAATCGCTTGATACTCAGCTATTTGCTTTGCGGTCTATGTCCTTTTTAGGACATAGACAAAAGCGTAACTGTTTAATAATCAGGTTATAATGCCAATAACGTGTTGCTTAAGTTGAATTTCATCGTAATCGTTTGATTGTCAAGTGATTGCTGCGTAGTCTTTGTCCCAAACGGGACAAAGACTGGGAATTAAACGATTGATAGACAGCATTGTACCTATCCGGTTTATACACCAAATTTCTATTGGCATTATTTTGTCAAGTATCTAATTCTTTCTTGAAAGTTTTGTCAAGTCGTACAAAAGCCGTAACTTTGCAGGTATGGTAGATTACGAGATTATCAACAAAATCAAGGCTGCGCTGAACCGGAAGGGGGTTTCGCAGCGGGAATTGGCGGAGCGGATCGGCAAGGACGAGACGGTTGTGAGCCGATGGATGGCTGGGAAAGTGGGTATCGGCGCAAGGAGTCTCAGGCAGATCGAGACCGCATTGAATATCAACTTGACAAAAGAAAGACATCATTCCATGAAGACTGCATTGATTACGGGAGTGACGGGCCAGGACGGTTCGTACCTTTCCGAGTTCCTGTTGGAGAAGGGGTATGACGTGCATGGGATCATCCGCCGCTCGTCTGTGGATTTCCGCGAACGCATCGCCCATCTCGAAGGCCGTCCGAATTTCCATCTGCATTATGCCGATATGGGCGACTCGATGAGTCTTGTGCAGGTAATCGGCAAGGTCCGGCCGGACGAAATCTACAACCTGGCGGCGCAGAGCCATGTGCAGGTGAGTTTCGACTCTCCGGAATATACGGCCAATGTCGATGCGACCGGCGTTCTCCGTATCCTGGAGGCCGTACGTCAGTGCGGACTTGCGGGGACCTGCCGGATTTATCAGGCATCGACCTCGGAGTTGTATGGAAAGGTGGAGGAAGTCCCCCAGAACGAGAATACGCCGTTCCATCCGTACAGCCCTTATGCCGTCGCAAAGCTGTATGGATTCTGGATTGTCAAGGAGTACCGCGAAGCGTACGGCATGTACTGCTGCTCGGGTATCCTGTTCAACCATGAATCGGAGCGCCGTGGGGAGACGTTCGTTACGCGAAAGATTACCCTCGCCGCTGCACGCATTGCGCAGGGTAAACAGGAGAAACTGTATCTGGGCAATCTTTCCAGTCTGCGCGACTGGGGTTATGCAAAAGACTACGTCGAATGCATGTGGCTTATCCTGCAGCAGAAGAAAGCTGAGGATTTCGTCGTCGCCACCGGCGTCCAGCATAGCGTGCGCGACTTTTGCCTCCTGGCCTTCCGTCATGCCGGCATTGAACTGGAGTTTGTCGGGGAAGGTGCTGATGAGAAGGGAGTCTGCGTCCGCGGTCCCGAGAGCCTGATCGGCAAGACGCTCGTGGAGGTAAGTCCCGATTTCTATCGGCCTACGGACGTGGTCAACCTCTGGGGCGACCCGACCAAGGCCCGCGCCAAACTCGGCTGGAATCCGCAGAAGACCAGTTTCGAGCAGCTGGTGAAGCTGATGGTGGAGCATGATATGGCAAAGGTCGCCGGCGAAGGTGCGGCTGAAAAGGTGCGGATGAATCTCGCGGAGTATCTGGAGAAAGGAATCGTTAAGTAGCTGAATGATAGATTGTTAAGCTTTAGTCTTTGTCCCGGAAAGGACACAGGCTAGAGCGTAAAGCATTGAATATGAAAGTATTCGTTTCAGGATGTTACGACCTGCTGCACAGCGGGCACGTGGAGTTTTTCCGGCAGGCGGCGCAATATGGGGATTTGTATGTGGGGATCGGCTCGGATGAGACGATTCTGCACTACAAGCATCACAAGACGATCTACAGCGAGGAGGAGCGTTTGTTCATGGTGAAGGCCATTCGCTATGTGAAAGACGCTTTCATCAATGCCGGGGACGGCGTCATGGATTTCGTCCCTACGCTGGACATTGTCAAACCTGATATCTTCGTGGTCAACGAAGACGGGGGCAGCGAAGAAAAGCGGCGGCTCTGCGAAGAGCGCGGAATCGAGTACGTCGTGCTCCAGCGCACGCCGCAGGAGGGGCTGCAAGCCCGCTCCAGCACGGCGCTGAAGCAGACGCCCTGCCAGATTCCGACGCGCCTGGACCTGGCAGGCACGTGGATCGACCAGCCTTATGTCTCGTGCTATGCGCCCGGATGGGCCCTCACCATTTCCCTGGAGCCGACCTTTGAAGTCCGCGACCGTTGCGGGCTGTCCACATCGACCCGGAACATGATCCGGAAGATCTGGCCGTTCCAACTGCCGAACATGGATCCGGAAACGCTTGCGAAACTCGTCTTCTGCTTCGAAAACGATCCCGAGCGGTCCGATGGTATCATCTCGGGGGCGCAGGACGCTATCGGCATCTGCATGCCGGGGCTGGTGCGGCACTGGTACAACAACCGGTTCTGGCCGGAGAAGATCGAGTCCTGCCATGACGAGGCTGTTCTTACCTGGCTGGAGGACCATTTGTGCATGATTCCGATGTTCCCACGGCGCCCGGGCTGCTCGGTGGTCGACGGAAAGGATATTACAAAGCCAAAGGTCGAGACGCTCGCCAAAGCCGCCGAGGATTGCTGGAACGCGATCATCGACCGTGACATCACGGCTTTTGCCGCTGCCTACCGCGCTTCCTTCGAGGCGCAGGTGGCGATGTTCCCGGCGATGATTCAGCCGGGTGTACAGGACTATATTGACAAATACAAGTCGATGGATGGTGTTTTGGCGTGGAAGATGCCGGGGGCCGGGGGAGGGGGCTACCTTGCCCTCGTCTGTGCCGACCGGGGGCATTTCCCGGAAGGCGCCATTGAACTGCATATCAGAAGGAGAGGAACGTTATGATGGAGAAAAACGCAAAGATTTATGTGGCCGGCCACCGCGGGATGGTGGGTTCGGCCATTGTCCGGGAACTGAAGCGCCAGGGGTATGACAACCTGCTCACCCGGACGCACAAGGAGTTGGATTTGACCCGCCAGGCCGATGTGGAAGCCTTCTTCGAGGCGGAAAAGCCCGAATACGTATTCCTGGCGGCGGCCAAGGTGGGTGGCATCGTGGCCAACGAGAGCGCTCTGGCAGATTTCATGTATGACAACATGATCCTGGAGATGAACGTGATCCACGCGGCCTGGAAGAACGGCTGCAAGAAACTCGAATTCCTGGGGTCGTCCTGCATTTATCCGCGCCTGGCTCCGCAGCCGATGCCGGAGAGCTGCCTCCTGACCGGCGCACTGGAGAAGACCAACGAGGCCTATGCTCTGGCGAAGATCTCCGGTTTGAAATACTGCGAGTTCCTGAACCGTCAGTATGGGACGGACTACATTTCCGTGATGCCCACGAATCTGTACGGCCCCAACGACAACTATCACCCGGAACACAGTCATGTGCTTCCGGCGCTCATCCGTCGTTTCCACGAAGCGAAGGTCGCCGGCCTTTCCGAAGTAACCTGCTGGGGTGATGGCTCTCCGCTGCGTGAATTCCTCTATGTCGATGACCTTGCGAACCTCTGCGTCTTCCTGATGAACAACTATTCGGGCAACGAAACTGTGAACGCCGGAACTGGGAAAGAATTGACAATCAAGGAACTCACTGAACTGGTCGCCCGTGTCGTCGGCTATACCGGCGCCATCCGCTGGGACACATCCCGCCCGAACGGCACGCCGAGGAAACTCCTCGACGTCTCCAAGGCCGCCGCCCTCGGTTGGACCTACAAAACCGAACTGGAAGACGGCATCCGCCTCGCTTACGAAGACTTCCTCACGAACCCCATGCGCGCCGAACGCTGAACCAGTACGTTCGTCGGATCGTTATTTTGTTATCAGTCAATAATTTGGTTTGTAGTCTTTGTCCCGTTTGGGACATAGACTACACCCTATCTGCCTAATAATCAGCTGATTGGTTTTCTATATCGTCATGATATCGTTTGGTATTCGATTCTAGATAATTGATTGATTATCAGGTGACTACGTGTTTGTCTATGTCCGATTTGGGACATAGATTAAGGCTTAATTATTTGAATATTAAGCAATTACGTTAAAAGGATACGAGAGATTAACGGGCTCTCGTGATGACTATTTGATTAATAATCAGCACATTGCATGCTAGTCTTTGTCCTGTTTGGGACAAAGACTGAAGCCTAAAACATTGACACAAACCTACTTCCGCTTTTTGCGATTAGCGTCCGGGAGTTGTAGATACTTTTCGACCTGCCGCTCGATGAAGTCGGATTGCTTCAGAAGGTAGTGATAGAGTTTCCGCCGTTCTTGCTCGGGAAGCATCAAGATCGCTTTCATATCAGCCATGCCGGTCTTGTTTCGAAGCATCCTGCCCATTTGTGCATAGACCGTGTCGGTGTATCCGACCCAGTCTTCTTTCATGTCATGTTCGCTTCCCGTGTTGTAGTCGATGGCGAGGATCATCTTTTCGATGCTTCCGTATAAGGCGATTGCATCGTCGAAATCCACATCGCAGTATGTTTTGAGGATAAAGTCTGTCAATTGGCTGGCTTCCTTTGCTGAGAGATCCTTATAGATTCTTCCGAGGATGGCATATCCGAGATAGCAGCCGCTCTGGTAGAAGGATTTGACCATGGACATGGCTTTTTTCATTGCCGATGTCCGCTTGCCCAGGTCGATGGACTCGGAAAACGGGTGATCGCTGGACGCGTAGGCGAGGAGATTCCATCGATAGTCAATGGCGCGGTCGCAGAGTTTGCGTTCGGGGGCATTGTTGTAGACGTAGTTGATGGCGCTGCGGGATTTCTTCTCATCCCATTTCGGCGCACAGCCGAAACGGCGGGTGAACAGGCGACCGGACGCCCGGTCCAGGGAGCGGTTGTACTCCTTGACAAATTTCGATGTGTACTCCTGGACGAAAGTGGATAAGTCTTGTTTAGTGTCTGCCAGGAGCACGGTATGAAGATGATCGATCATCGGGCAGACACCCAGGATACGGACGGGATGTTTCTTTTTGACCGTGAAAAAGATCGTCAGGAAAACGAGAAAGTCCCTCCGGGTGTGGAAAATGACGATACCCTCGACCGGTTTCTGGTAAATGTGATGAACGGCGTTCTTTCGGAATCTTCTTCTCTTCATGGCTTCAATCGTTTTGAAGCGCAATAATATGTCAAGAAACCCGGATTTCAGCCGGACTGTTGAAAACTTGTGTTGTTTCAGTATGCATTTTATCTGTTTCTTTTCCTCTTTAGGGCTTGGGTCTATGTCCTTTGAGGGACAAAGACGCCCGGCTATTAAACTGTGGAAAAGCTATTTGTGAATTTCGCCTATTCGACGCTTACCATCTCTTTATTGTTTCATAAAGTATTGATAATCAGCGAGTATTAGTCTAGTCTATGTCCCGAATGGGACAAAGACTAAAGCGTAAAACGTTAATAGTAAGTGAATTACATAACATGGCAGGAAAAGAAAGGCGAAGGATAACGGGGAACGGAGAGATTATTGGAGAAACGTGGAAAGTATGCGCTTGATAATCAGTCCGTTAAACGAAAGTCTATGTTCCGATTGGGACAAAGACGGGAATCTAAGTTCTTGAAAATCAGCGATAAAAAGCGCGGGAGAAGTGACGAAAAACGATGAGGGAGAGCAAAAAATGATTATCTTTGCATCCATGTTCAAGACGATACTGAAACAGGTCAAGCAGTACAAGGCCGCGGCGTTGCTGACGCCGCTGTGGACGACGCTCGAGGTTATCATGGGCGTGCTGATTCCGTATGTGACGGCGTCCATCATTGACAAGGGCATCGGTGCGGGGAGTCTGCCGAACGTGTATAAGTACGGGGCGATGATGATCGGTATCGCGTGCCTCAGCCTTTTGTTCGGCATTCTGGCCGGCCGGTTCGCCGCTTACAGCAGCACCGGCCTTGCGGCGAATCTGCGTCTGGCCATGTACGAAAACATCCAGCGTTTTTCGTTCTCCGATATCGACAAGTTTTCCACCGCGGGGCTTGTGACGCGGATGACCACGGACGTGTCCAGCATCCAGAACGCTTTCCAGATGCTGCTCCGCACTTCCTTCCGGGCGCCGCTCAACATGGTGTCGGCCTTGGCGATGTGCTTCCTGATCCATAAACGGCTGAGCGTCATCTTTCTGGTTGCCATGGTGGTGCTGAGCATCTTCCTTGCGTTCCTGATAACACATGCCGCAAAACTGTTCAAGAAAATCCTCCTTCAGGTGGATGCCGTGAACGGCGTCGTGCAGGAGAATGTCGATGCCATCCGCGTGGTGAAGGCTTTCGTGCGGGAGGACCATGAGATGTCCAAATTCGACAAGGCCGTCGTCGGCCTTTTCACGCTCAATGTGAAAGCGGAGACGCTGATGGCTCTGAACGGCCCTGTGATGAATCTCATCGTAAACGCATGCATCATCGCCCTGAGCTGGTTCGGTGCGCATTTCATTGTGGAAGGGAGCTTGACGACAGGCCAGCTGACTTCGCTGTTCAGCTACATCATGACCGTGCTGACCTCCCTGATGATGCTGTCCATGATCTTCGTCCAGCTTACCCAGAGCGCCGCCAGCGCAGCCCGCATCGCGGAAGTCATCGACGAGGAACCCGATATGGCGAATCCGGAAGAACCTGTCAAAAACGTCCCGGACGGCCGTATCGACTTCAACCATGTCTATTTCTCCTACAAGCAGGGGGGTGACTATGCCCTGGAAGACATTGACTTGCATATCCAGGCCGGAGAAACCATCGGCATCATCGGCGGTACCGGCAGCGGAAAGTCCTCGCTCGTGAACCTGATGGCGCGTTTGTATGACGTATCCGAAGGATCCGTGGAAGTGGGCGGTGTCGATGTCCGGAAATATGACATGCAGGTCCTTCGGAACGAAGTGGCGATGGTGCTCCAGAAAAGCACCCTCTTCTCCGGGACCATCTTGGAGAACCTCCGTTGGGGCAAGGAGGACGCCACCCTGGAAGAATGTGAGGAAGCGTGCCGCCAGGCCTGCGCCGATGAGTTCATCAAAGGATTCCCGGACGGGTACGACACCGTCATCGACCAGGGCGGCACCAATGTCTCCGGCGGCCAGCGGCAGCGCCTGTGCATTGCGCGGGCCTTGCTGAAACGGCCGAAAGTCCTGGTACTTGACGATTCCACATCGGCGGTGGACACGGCGACCGACGCCGCGATCCGCGCCACCTTCAACGCGCGCATCCCGGGGACGACCAAGGTGATCATCTCCCAGCGCATCCTCTCCATCCAGGAGGCCGACCGCATCGTGGTGATGGACAACGGCCGTGTGGCTGCGTTCGACACCCACGAGAACCTCCTGCGCACCTGCGATATCTATTCCGAAATCTACGAAATGCAGACGAGCGGCGGCTCGGGCGATTTCGACGAACCCAAAGTCTAGCCTATGCCACCCGGATTTGGAAATATGCGTGGCGGAGGAGGGGACCGCGGACCGCGGGCCGGCGCCACCCTCAAAGACCTCAAGAAGGATTCCACGGTCTTCCGCCTGTTCAGATACATCATCAAGAACTACAAGGTCAGTTTCGTCGTGGTGCTCCTGTGCATCGTGGTTTCGTCCCTGACCTCCCTGGCGTCGTCCCTGTTCACCCGTACCCTCATTGACGACTACATTACGCCCATGACGACATCCGCGACGCCCGATTACGCGCCGCTCGCCGTCGCCCTCGTGAAACTCGCCGCCGTGCTTCTCGTCGGCATCATTGCCGGTTATGCGCAGAGCCTGATCATGATCCATGTGGGCCAGGGAACGATGCTCCGCATCCGCAAGGACCTGTTCTCCCACATGGAGACGTTGCCGCTCAAATACTTCGACAATCATTCACACGGGGACATCATGTCGGTGTACACCAACGACGTGGACACCCTCCGGCAGGTGATCGGGAACAGCATCCCGAGCCTGTTCCGGTCGGTGGTGACGATTCTCGCCACTTTCGTGAGCATGCTGGTGCTGAGCCTGCCGCTTACGGTGGTGGCTGTGGCGATGGCCTTCCTGATGTACAAGGTGACGACCGCTCTCGGCAAGATTTCCAAGAAGTATTTCGTGGAACGGCAGCGGAACCTGGGCCGCGTGAACGGTTTCATCGAAGAGATGGTCTCCGGCCAGAAGGTCGTGAAGGTCTACTGTCACGAGCGGAAGGCGCTGGAGGATTTCGCCGGCCTGAACGAGGAACTCCGTTCCAGCGTGTACAACGCCAACAAGATCGGCAACATCATCATGCCGATCAACTCCAACATCGGCAACTTCATGTATGTGCTGCTGGCCATCGTGGGCTCCGTCATCGCCCTGGGCAGCGCTTCTCCCTGGTACTTGCATGGCCTGGACGGCGCCGCCCTCACCCTG